>Ga0265295_1003128_pt1 | contig 24719 bp, 24 predicted proteins | sample Munlansysbiofilm_FD_192503 | JGI IMG/M metagenome (GOLD analysis project Ga0265295, IMG submission 192503) | Leachate microbial communities from a municipal landfill in Southern Ontario, Canada - Methane capture system biofilm | ecosystem: Engineered > Solid waste > Landfill > Unclassified ... | reverse complement strand
CTGGCTTGATAAAGTGGTTGAGAGGAAAGTGGCAAATATGACTGATGAATTATGGGATATTTTAAATCTAATGGGAAACGAATGCAAAAGATATTATGTTTGAAGGGATACGTGCGGAAAGTGAGATTTATCCCTCCATTTTAGTTATTGATTTACAGGTATATATAAAAAAGGACAATCACTCACGGACACGACCAAAAACCATAATTTAAAATATGGGGACAGGTTGCTTTATGAGCAGCCGGTCTTCTTTACTTTATGGTAACTATTCAGCCTAGCACAATCTGTCAATTGGTGCTGATTTCTTCGAAATGGAGATATCTGCCCACTAACAATCTAACAATCTAACAATCAAAAAAACAATCCATAGTAACAATCAATAGTAACAATCAAAATAAATGTTCATAATGAAATTTACATTTCAATTTTTTGTCAAGATTGATATTGATAGCGTTTTTATCAGGCTGAATAGTTGCACTTTATGCACATAATTAAAATCCAAGTGCCATCCTTATCAGGACAATAAGGCCAAATAACAGGTTAAAGACTACAAGTCCTCCAATGACCATGCCACCCATTTTCAAATATTTTGTGTCGAAATCCAGTATTGACAGGGCATTTTTCACAGAGTCCATTGTATCATTGGCTTTTTGGACGGTCACTTTTGCTTCTACAAGGGTTATGTTGACGTTGTCAAGTAAAAGGTCGATGCGTGGTTGTTCCTCGGTCCTTACATTTTCCAGCACACCGTGAAGTTCATCCAGTGTCTTTGGGATTATTCCCGGCTCTTCGATCCATTTGTTTGAAATACGCTCATATTTCTTCTCCATTTTCAGAGACTGCCTGAAATAGAATGCCTTTTGGGCCTTCATCAAGTCATAATTCCGCTGGTATCCATCAAACTTAGTACTAAGGGAGGCTGAAACCTTTGCACCGTGCGGCTGCATTGTTGCCATTGAATGTTGTGGCATGCTCTTAACTGCCAGTCTCATGCTGGAAACCGCTTCCATATTTATTTTTGCAGTTTCAGTTTTGGCTGAGCTATCTGCTGCTTCAGTGGATGCTGCAATGTTTACAGCGGGTCTTTCAGTTGCAAGATTTCTGATATTTTCCCTGACCTGAACTGGTCTTGTAATTCCCTCGTTTTCCCTCTCCCTGATGCCAATATTTTCAGCTATTTCGGACACATCTACCGTAGTACTGTCTATGCCTGTTGCTACATCTTCCCTGATGCTTTCGTCAACATGTGTAATGCCTCCTGCAATACCTGTATCCTTGATTTTCAGCCCTGCCATGACTATGGAACCGGTACTTATCTCAAACTTGCTTGCAGGGAATACCTTGATAATATCACCAAGCTGGGACGTAACAGTATCTTTTCTCTCAATAAGGCCTGCGTAGTATTGCTTGTCTTTCCGAATCATTTCCAGTTGTCCCTGTATACTGGGACTCAGGTCTGCTATTGATACCGGCACTTTCTTTTTTGTAACAAAGAGTTTTTTGACTTCCAGGAGTACTTCTTCACTAACATCCAGATTATCATCCAGAGAAATCAGAATATCTTCCAGTAGGGGTTGCTCGATAGTGTTTAAGCGTTCCAGTACCTCTTTTGCATTGTAAATACTGTTGGTTAACACACCCGGTTCCTGATAGAAAATGTCACTGATCTCTTTTCTTACAGCTGCAAGTCTTGCCATGGTCTGGAACTTTTCCAGTATGTCCTGCATGTTCGAAATGAAGTCCCAGAAATCAAAACTGAAGTCGGTGGGATCGCTTACTCCCATGTCCTTAAGTTTATTCTTCAGCCGCGTTTCTTCCAGTCTCAGGTAACTAAGCCTTGCCTTCTCCTCATCCCATAGGTCATCTTCACTTCTTGGAGTTAACCTTTTTATGGTCAGAAGCTCTTCTGCCTCTTTAAGGGTTGACTCCAGTTGTTCACCAACTGCTTCAATTGTCGAACCAATAACTGCAAGGGCAAGCCCTGCTTCTTCTGCCGCACCTCCAATATCATCTGCTGCATTTCCTGCTTGATAGATTGCTTTTCCGGCTGTATATAAACCACCCGTAGCAACACCTAGCCCTACATCATACCACGCCATATTTGTTCCTCCCGTCCTCTTCTTTTTGCTTTATCTTGAAGTAACAGGCCCCCACATATGTGTGCCACTATAGAATGGATTTGCACATCCATAAATGTCCTGCTCCCCCTTAGGATAATATAAAAGGACTATATTAAATAATTAGTGGCTTATGCTAAATACTTTTCCAACGTTTTGAGCGTTACTTAGGAAGTTTGTCTAATTAGCTCCAAAAACTCTTTTCTAATTAGACACATTTTCTTAAAAGAATCGTCTCTACTAAAACAAGGTGGTGGAGTTCTAAAAAAGAATAGATTTTAAGATGTAGTTCTAATTATACACCCTTATAGGATGTATTTTCAAAACAGATGTCAAAAATCCAGGTCAACCTTTTGCCCTTTGGCCCACAACTCCTCGAATTTAGCTTTCAGTTTTCCAGCATATTCCTTATCATATACTTTCAGTTCTCCAAACATCTTTTTTGGCTGAACGGGATCTGGAATGGGTATGTGGGTGATATACTCGTCAATGAGAATGAAATCGTAGTCGCATTCAAGGACCCTTACTTCCAGGTTCTTTTTTATCATGGCTTTAAGCATTGTGTCCTGTATCTGGTCAAGTTTTTCTTTAACCCTCATCATAAAAATCTCTTGAGGTATGATCGTTTTGATTTTCACATCCTTTTCTGCCGCTTTTATGAATTCATCAATAACCATGGGGATTAATGAATTATGCTCAATGTATTTTTTCTGCATCATCTCTGTGATCCTTCTTGGTTTCACATGCAATATTTCTTTTTCAGTTTCATCAAGCATGTTTTTTATGTTCTTGATTATGTCCTCTTCCCCTATGAGAGTAGACCAGAACTGTATTTCTGTGTGGTCCGGTTGTGCAATATCCGATAATCTGGTTTCCATCTCAGAAACCTTCAATTTGAAATTTTCCAGTTCGTTCTTTGTTTCTTCTTCTTTTTTGCTAAAGAGGTTGTTGAGGGCTATTGTTGGTTTAACTGCCCTGTATTTCCTGGGTCTTGACCTCTGGAATTCTACAAGTCCCATATTATTGAGATTGGAAAGGACTTCGTATATTTTTCCAACAGGTATTTTCGAATTACGGGATAGCTCCTGGGCACCTGTGATGCCCTGCTTTAACAGAGTTGCATAGGCAGAAGCTTCATATTTTGTAAGCCCCAGTTCTCTTAATTCTCTTTGATTGTCCATGTTTTCGCTTTTTGATTGTTTTTGTGGGTGAAATACTTATTTATCTGTAAGTTAAAACAACTATAAAGATGTTTTTTTATGGGGTGTTGATTTATGCTTATCAGTCATCAATATGCAAAAGGATCTTGCTAATGATCGGATTAAGGAAAATACAGTTGAACTTGGCTCATTGGTGGAAGATAAGGACCATGGTATTGGTTTTAAGTCTGGCATCGGAATGGGAAAAAGGTGCCCGCCATACTCATTCATGTAGTTTTTAATATAACTCTGTATGTGTTTTTTTAAGAGTGAAACCTTTATATCATGGTTTTGTATATACAGCATTCGTTAGATTTGATTGTATAATCGATTATTTTATTTTGTTACCCGGAACTTTTGGTTCTACTTCTAAGTGCGCTGCCTGGCTCTTTTTGAATTATTTTCATCACATCACGTTAAAATAAGTCTAATATGTCGATAAATAGAAAGACTTATCAACTAAAAGGGATTACTTCATATTGTGTACCATCAACAACGCGCTTGTCGTGTAGTTTAGTACCACCCCTATCCAACCCCCTAAAAGAGGCATCCTTTTGAGGATGTCTCAAACCTTTTTTACTCTGCATTTGAACGCAGGTTGATTGATGGTGCATTTATTTATTTATTTATTTATTTATTTATTTATTTATTTATTTATTTATTTATTTATTTCCATTTTTTTGTCTGCCAATCTCTTTTAACTATTTATCAGTTTATTTCAGGGTAAAACCTATATATATGGTATGCGCCTATTAAGGCAACAATTAAAACAACTATGGTAGAGTTTTTTTATTATAATAATTAATCATTAGGAGTGTTTATCATCAAAAACATCTTTGAAAAACTGGGTGTCTTCATTGAAGACAACACTATACCTATCCTGCTGATTACGTTTCTTTTAGTGATTATTTCATTTCAGGGTGCCCAGCATATAGGGATGGCATCAGGAACTGATACTTATGTAGACAAGAACTCACAGCTGTACCAGGACTTTGATCATCTTTATCAAAATATATTTAGTACCGAATCCATTGTAATAATGGTTGAAGGTACTGATGTAACAAATCCTGAGCTTCTCAAAGCAATGGACAGAGCATATGAGTCCGCAGTCAACATTCCGGGAGTAATTCAAGTCAATTCTCCATCATCCATCATCAAAGATGTTAATTATGAGATGACAGGAAAAAGCAAAATTCCTGATGATCCTAAACTGGTCGATGAAATTATCAGTTCATCTGTTCCTAGCTATTTTATTCCAGATAAAACCCATGCTACCATGTCTGTAGTCATTGAAGCAACCATATCAGATGATAAGAAAGAGGATATACTCAGGGAAACACGGACATCTATAGAAATGGCTGATTTCCCGGCAGACTATAATCTCATTGTGACTGGAGATCCTGCTTTCATGATTGAAATGAATGAAATAATGAATAGCAGTATGGGCTTATTGCTCATGCTATCCGTTCTTCTCATGATAGTTGTGCTTTATCTTTTATTCAAACATGTAAGATGGAGACTTCTTCCACTTCCAGTAGTTATGCTTGGTATCATTTTCACCTTTGGAGCCATGGGCTATCTTGATATCCCCATGACAATGGTTTCAATGGCTGCTTTCCCTGTACTGATCGGGCTTGGTATTGATTATGCTATTCAATTTCATAACAGGATTGAAGAAGAACTGGAATATGGCAACAGTGATGAAGAAGCAGTAATTAACACCATCAAGAACACCGGTCCTGCTGTTCTTATTGCGCTGGTGATAACAGCTCTTGGTTTCTTTTCGTTGTTCACATCAACTGTTCCAATGATACAGGATTTTGGAAAACTTCTGATGATCGGTATCACGATGTGTTTTGTCTCCTCATTATTTGTAGGGGTCACAGTGATTTATGGATTTCACAAAATAGCAGATAAAAAGATTCTCTCAAAGTTCGGACTGAAAAAGTCATCATCTAAGCAAAAAGTATCTTCAATGGAAATATCAGAACATGAGCCGGATTTCCTGGAAAAGGCACTTAAGAACATATCTGCTTTTTCAATCAAGCATTCAGTATTGGTTATAGTTATTGCAGGTTCTCTTTGTGTTGGTGGAATTTTCGTAGATACCATGGTTCCCATCCAGACAGATGTACAAAACTTTGTGCCTCAGGATCTTCCTGCACTGATCGATCTTAAACACATGGGTGCTATTTTGGGAGGAACTGATCAATTAAACCTGATCATAAAGACAGATGATAATACCGATCCGAACGTGCTTAAATGGATGGATGAGTTCTCACAGCATGAAGTAGAAGGAAGGAGCAACATTTATGCTTCAAGTAGTATTGTTGATTTGATCAAGTCTCAGAACGGTGGAAAAATACCAGATAGCTCGGCCGAAGTTGCCATCTTATATGCGCAGATGCCCGATATCCAGAAAGAACGTTACCTTCATGGAAATTCTATACTTCTGTTTAATCTGGAGATTGGCAATGCAATGGCTGAAATTGGACTTGAAGGCATTGAAGAACTTACTGATGTAGTAAAAGATGATATCCTTTGGATGGCTCCTCCTCCTGGAGCAGAAGTGATCATTACCGGAAATTCTGTTATCATGGTTGAGGTTATAGAAGCCCTTACATCTGGTCGAATCTTGATGACACTATTGGGAATCGTATTGGTGTTTGCAGGTCTGCTTGTGATATACCGGGATTTTCTAAAAGCATTCACTCCGGTGATAACCATGACAATGGTAGTAGGCTGGTCCGGGGGTATCATGTATTACACTGGCATGGAATATAATCCTCTGACCGCAACTCTTGGTGCGCTCATCCTTGGAGTAGGTTCTGAATATGCGATCCTTATGATGGAACGCTATTTTGAAGAAAAAGAAAAAGGTGCAGACCCTGAACAGGCAATGCAGGAAGCAAGTGCGAAGATTGGAAAAGCCATCGCCACATCCGGTGCAACCACGGTATTTGGTTTTTCAGCGCTGATCGCATCACCATTTAGTATTACCAGTAGTTTTGGCCTGATAACAGTTATAGATGTATTCCTGGCTTTACTGGCTACGTTTGTGATATTCCCTCCTGTGATTGTATCGCTTGATAAATTCAGGGAAAAGAGAAGAGCACATGAAGCAAAAACCATTCCGGAGGTAATTAGCACATGAATGGAACATCTAATAAAGTTGACAAATTTAAACTATATTTTATCCCCTTAGTAGCATGTATACTTCTTGCAGTTATCCTTGTGCTGATGCCTCTGGCAACTGCAAAGGAATACTTACCTCCTACCTATGAATATACGAATAATTACTACAAAGCTTACGGGGAACCGGATATATATTCTTCGGTTCTTGGTGATACTGAATTCGAACGTGGTGAGACTGCTCAGATAAAAGTCGTACTATCCAATAAGGGTATATTGTACGGTTTGAAATCGGCCACGGTCATAGATACCTCTGAGAGTATCCATAAATTATCTCTTGCAGAGTTACAATATGAAACCCAAAGAACATCAGCATACGGAATAAAGGCACATCTTGTGTCTTCAACTGATCTGATCGAGATAGAAGCTGCTACAAATAGTAAAACACTGGATGAACTACTTCCTGGAAAATTAACAGAGGAACCTTTTGTCTTTACAGTTACTATTTCAAAAAATGCACCTGCAGGAACCTACCTTCTTGAAATGCCACTAAGCTATGAATATCCTAAAGATGTAAGGATGACAGGTGGCGAATCTATAAGACTCGGACTGCCAGATCTGGATCATGCAACTTTTTATGAAACAGTTGAGCAAACGATCCAGATCCCTGTCACTGTAATGCCTGAGGCTAGATTCGAGGTAAGCAGTGTTTCAGGGAATATTGCAGCAGGCAACACTGATACTCTTAATATAACTTATACTAATATCGGTGAACTTCCTGCAGAAGATGCATTTGTAAGGTTGATAGTAATGGGGCCACTTAGTGCTGAGCGTCCTATACAGTCGCTTGGTACCATGCAGCCCGGCGAGAGCAGAACCTTATCATTTGATATTACTTCTGAAGCCCAGTCTGTTGAAAAGAGTTATGGTATTGACAGTGAGATCAAGTTCACTGATATAGACGGTGAAATTGCGTTCTCAGATAATATGAAGGTCAATGTTTTCCTTAAACAATCTGGAAAAAAGGTCAATATAACAGGTATTGCTCTTGCAGGTCTTGTAATTATGGGATTAGTGCTGATTATCAAAAACAAAAGAAAAAATGGATTAAAAAAATCAAGTAAATAATAGAGGGATGCTTATGAAAGCAATTAATACTAAAAAGATTATTCCAGCATCAATACTTTTAATCATATTGCTTGCACTTCCTGTGCATGCTGAAATGACACCAGTAAGTCTGAAGCTTCCGGAATTCTTTAATTTTGATGATAACTATTATACAGTTTACGGAGGACCGGATGTAAGCGCAAGTCTTGTAGGGGACAATGAATTTTATCGTGGTGACGAGTTTACTCTCAATATCAATCTGATGAACAAAGGTGTTGTGACTGGCTTCAAATCAGAAACAGATGCTTCATCTGATCTTGAGCAGAAAATACAGCAGACTGAAATGGGTTATGAAGCTCAGAGAACAACAGCCATTGGTATTGTTGCCACACTTGTATCAGAAGACCCATATATAAGGGTAAAATCAGGTCCACAGGAAGCAGGTACTCTTGCCTCAGGTGAGCAGGTTAAAAACCCTGCCAGATTCAATATAGAGGTCTCAAAAAATGCTCCTGCCGGTGAATATACACTTCCTCTTCAACTTTTATATGGATATCAGGAGAATGTTCAGATCAGCGGTGATGATGAGACTGATCTTGGTATCACTAATATGGAAGTTGGACTTTGGTATGCATTTGGTCAGCAGACGCAGAACATCTCGGTCATTGTAAAGGATAAAGCTGATTTTGAAGTCGTTAACGTGACTGGTGAACTTGAAGCTGGCTCAGAGGGGCTTCTGCATGTTGTTTACAAGAATACAGGCGAAGAAGCTGTGAAGGATGCCACTGTCAGGATAAGTGCTGCTGATCCGTTTAGCACAACCGATGACCAGGCATTCCTTGGTTCAATAGCTCCAGGTGAAACTGCAGAGGCAGTATTCAAATTGAAGGTGGATGAATCGGCAGTATCAAAGAACTATGCGATCAACAGTGAGATCAAATACGAGGATACAAACGGACACATCCGTATATCAGACACTGTTAAGATCCAGACAGAAACTCTTCCTGCAGGTTCTTCGGGATCAGCTATTACTAAGTATATCGGAATTGTAGTGGTCCTGTTGATTTTTGTAGCTGTTCTTATAGGTGTTAAAAAATACATGGGTAAGGAAGAAGGAGATAATTGATCTCCTTTTCTTTATATTTTTATCCTTAACAGGTACTGAGGCTGATATCATCACAATGCTTTTAACATCTCTCCAGAATCTCGGTTTTACATCATATGAGGCAAAGGTCTTTGTGGCCCTTGTGAAAAATGAAAATGCAACAGTATCAGTATTGCATCTGGATTCCGGTGTTCCAAATTCTGCTATATATGGTGCGCTCAAAAAGCTGGAAAAAAGAGGTATCGTTGAATTCCTGAATACAAAACCAATGCGTTACAGATGTATTCCTCCTGAGGATGCCATTGCAAAACTGAAACGTGATTATAGGGATAAATGTGATTATGTTCTTGATGAATTGAAAAATATATATGCTGAGTCTTCTTGCGAGACTACGGAAGAATTTATCTGGACTATCAATGGTATCAGGAATGTTGCAGACAAGGTAATACAGATGCTTGAAAATGCAGAAAAGGATGTCCTGATACTGAGTTCCTCGACACCTTTCCTGAACCTTGCAGAAAAGTATCTGTCCATCAAAAAAGATTACACTACAATCATTGGTATTTTAAACAAAAAAATTGCTGATGAAGGTGTTAGTATCAGGATTATCAGTCCGTGCGATAAAGAAGCAAGAAAGATCCATAGCATGGTTCCTTTTGCATCTGTCAGGGTAGATTCTATGAAGAATAATCAATTAAAGCTCAAAAGTCTTGTTGTCGTTGTAGATAATTCTGAAATGCTTGTGGATACTATAAAGGAAGATGATGGTGAAGCTGATCTGACTGCTGTGTGGACTAATGGGGAAGATTTTTCTTCCACGATCTCAAATCTTCTGAATGCTAAATGGGAGACATCTAAAGAATACAGTTCTTTGTAAAGTGAACATTTTGAAGAATACTTTTACGTCCAGTTTCCTGTCGTTTTTTTTCTGTTAATTGTTGTTCTTGGATTGATCATTCTTCCTGCTTCTGCAGCAGGCAGTATTGCATTTTCTCCCTCTGCTACTATTTTGTCCTTTCACACAGATGAAACTGTTAGCTTTTCAGTTGATACTGTCCTGCGTTCCATGACAGAATTATTTATAAAAAGGAATCCTTTAGATACCTAGGTTTTTTAGTTTGGGTAAAAGTATGGCATTAACTACTAATTCCAAAGTATGGAGCATAATGCTCATCGTATTTGCATTTTTGACTATTTTTTTTGCCATACTTTTCCACTTTAAGAATCTGTTCATTGTTCTTATCGTGGATAGCATCCTTGTTCTTGTAACTGACGGGATTATTATTGAATTCAATAAATATTTTGGACAAAAATCCATGTGGGTCAGAAGGATGTATGCAATCACGGTTGCTATTTCTGTTTTCCTTTTATTCTATCTGCTTGTACTGGGTCAGTTGTATGATATGGATTGTTTGATAAGCAGTTCTCAAAAACAGTAGGAAACAGGTGCCTCAGGCATCATTTAAAATGATTCATTATTTAATTAATTTATTCAGCTTTAACGATAAAAAAAGAAAGAGAATAAAATCACAGTGTGCTCACAAATTCTCCTTTTCCTACTTTTTCCATAATGTTGCCAAGACGTTCCTTGCCTGGTTGTGTCATGTGTTTAACAAAGAGAGTACGTACATTCTCGATTATTTCTGGAATTTCTTCTGGAGTACAGAACGATTTCAGAAGAATTCCATCTGTAGGTCTTCTTGCACTATTACCGCCAATCCATACGGAAAATCCACGTTTACCTTCAATGACACCTTCATGAGGACATCCTCTAACACACCAACCGCAGTTGATGCAGAGATCACGATCAATAACAGATTTACCCTGTTCTATGGAAATAGCATTGACCTTACAGAGTTCTACACACCTGCCACACCCGGTACATTTCTCCAGGTCTATAGTAGGATAGAGCTGGCCAATGATCCCGATATCATTGTTTTGTGCACGAACACAGTCATTTGGACAACCTGCCACTCCAACCTTCATTTTATGTGGCATGTTCTTCTGAGCAAACTGCATTGTAATTCTATTTGCCAGATCCTTGGTATTAACAAGACCTTCAGGGCAATATGAATTGCCCGGACATGCTGTTGCATAGCCCATTCCAATGGTGTTCAAGCCGTTTGAGTAGATCTCATCCATAAGATCGTCCACATCCTCGCCTTTTACACCCTGTATCTCGATACTTTTACGGGTGGTGAGCTCAAGATTTCCATCACCATATTTTTCAGCAAGTGTGGTGACTTTTGCAAGATAATCATGATTAACAATACCTGAATTTGTTTTTATCTTGACAAAGTTCGTTCCGTTCATTTCAGGCCGGACACCAGGGTAGTCGCGTACCCAGTAAAAGTTTACCGGCGTTTCAGTATCAAGACGCTTTTTGAGTTCTTTCTTAAAACGTTTCATCTTTATACTTGCAAAATCTTCGATCTGCTCTGTATCGACATCCTTCGAAGTTTCGATATATCCTGCTTTTTCCGCTTTCTCAAGGAGCTCCAGTCCTTTTGCGTTCCTTGCAATAAGGGTTGTCCAGCCCTTTGAACTACCAGCGTAACCTGCAGAGATATCTGCTACCTTTGAAACGGCATCACGGCACATGCGACATCCTTCCCATACACTATCGTGCAGGTCCTTGAGATTGAACTCAACATCGCCTTCATCTGTGCTCACTACGAGTTCATCCAGATGTATGGCATACTTTCGGACCTTATCCATGTCCAGACCCGAATTAATTAGATAGGAAGAGAGTTTATCGAAGTCAAAATTCTCCATACAGAAAAGACCTATAACATATGGTACATTTGGCAGTGATGCTTTTTCACCGTTCATTCCAACTTCGATAGGATGAACATTAAGTCCCTTGAAGAACTGTGTCCTTCTTGCTCCATAGGTTTGGCAGGGAAGGCCAACCATTGCAACATTATTGAGTTCCTTTCCTATGTCACGAACTGCACTCATAACGGGTATTGTTGAGTATTTGGCACCCTGGGAATCCAAAAGTTCATTCTTGTCAGTTATGATCCTAACACTGGGCTTGGACAAACCTGCGACAGTTGTAGCAGCATCGATGAGCCCATTGTCAAAACAGTATGCAAGAAGAGCTGTAACAGCTCCGCCATCCTGTCCCTTTTCCAATATCTGTGGGTCTGTTGCACGTGCAGCAACAATTCTTTCATATTGGCCGATAAGTGTCGGTGGCTTTGCTTTGAAATTAAATACATTCATAGAGATACGCGCTGCATCTGTCATTACTCTCTGGCATACATCCTTACATGCACCTTCTCCATTTCTGTAGCACTCTTCTTTTATTTTGGCACCGTTTTCATCAAACTCGATGATATCATATGGGCAAACTGCAGCACATGCACCACAAAATGTGCACATGCCCTTATCCACGACTGCATCTTTTAGAAACCATTTGTAACTATCTGTCATAAAATCACTCTTTGTATTTTCTCATTTTTCGTTGGATATGGGCTTAAGCTCTTAGTGATGATATTTCTTCAAATACTCCTGCAGAGCATTATGACAATGATTTATTGGTACATCATTTAAGAAGAAAGAAATATGCAGCCCATGTATTTGTCAGTATTCACGATAATTAAGATATTTTCTTTGTATTTCCATCTAATTCTGGTAATATTTTGGATTTCTGAGTAAGGATCTCAAGATATCTGTTTATCATGATTTTCTACTATATTATACACAAGAGAGAGGAAATATATAAATAAATCCCACAATATTTAAATACTGGATTTGAATCTGCTATATTGTTCATGCAACTATCTTTTCAAATCAGGTATTCTTTTAATTTTATGCAAATAGGTAGTAAGCTTCATATATCAGTTGTGCATATTACGTGCACATCCACAGTTGTGCTTATAATGTACACACTTGTATCATCATTTTTTATTTAATGGGGAGATCACAATGGATAACGAAAAAATTCAAAGCCTGGGAAAAGAACTCAGAGACATACTTCAGATGACAACTTCTCCGGTTGCTGTTCATCTGGTACAGGCTGATGAAGAGATTCCTGCAGGAATTCCTCAGATAGATGAAAAGACAAGGCACTGTCAGATGGTGGACAAGGTAAGAAGGTTGGGTGCCCAGTTCTATTCTTTGCTTGATAATCAGATGTGTAAAGGTGGAGCTGCTGTCATGGGGTTGACAGAAATGAGTCCTAAACTTAAGAACGGTGAATTTTATTATAATCTGAACCATTTTCATTCCATTGATTCTGCAAAAGCAACCATGGAAAAGGTTCCAATGGTGCCAGCCAATTCCATCAAAGCTATTGTTTACGCGCCACTAGAGAAAGCTATATTCATGCCAGATGTAATCCTTATCATAGCCAAACCTAAACAGGTGATGGAACTTTCACAGGCTTTGCTCCACAAATCAGGAGGTCGTGTAAATGCAGGTTTTGCCGGTAAGCAGAGTGTCTGTGCAGACGCTGTTGCATATCCATATATTAGCGGTGAGGCTGGAGTTACGATTGGTTGCAGTGGAAGCAGAAAATATACAGAGATACAGGATGAGGAAATGATTATGTCTATCCCTGTGGCGATGTTGCCTGATCTGATCGAATCTGCAAAATCTATGTTTGGCAGTTATGCTTGTTAATTTGTAACTATTCAGCCTAGCACAATCTGCCAATTGGTACTGATTTCATCGAAATGGAGATGTCTGCCCACTAACAATCTAAGAATCAAAAAAGCAATCAATAGTAACAATCAAAATAAATGTTCATACTGAAATTTACATTTCAACTTTTTGTCAAGATTGTTATAGATAGCGTTTTTATCAGGCTGAATAGTTACCAATAATTAAACAAATGTATTGTTTTCATAGAGGGGAATGAGTAATGGAAAAAGGCCTTTGTTTAGTATTATTGATTGTTGCTGCCGGTATTATAGTATGGGCTGGTGTAAACATGTGGAATTGTTCCTGTGGAAGGTTTGTTTCTTGTGGATGCTTCATCTTCGATAGTTATTCAAATGGCAATAACTCCAGCAACTTTTACAAAAACAATTTAACTCTTTTCAATAGTGGGCCCGATATTTATGTGACTGCTGTTGAGCCTGTACCTGCACAAAGTCCTTATATTGTTTCATTATCGGATTCTCTTGAGCAGCAACTAAATAAACTTGTGTTGTCGGAGTCTTCTATTCTATTGCTTACGTGAATGTTTCATCCACGCAAACAATACCTTATTTCGACCAGTGAGGTTATGAGTCAATTGTGCTGCTAACATAGAAGTATTCGTAATCTTGCTAATGACCGGGTTGTGCGTACCAGCTTCGTCCGGTTATTACGGCACCTCTTTTTTTGATGATTGCAGATATATCATTAAATGTTATAAGCTTCATTATAGGAAGCAGGTGTTAAAATGAAGTTTGAACAAAAAGATAAGGATGGAATAGTATCAATAGTTGCGTCCCGGTATTTCTCAGAACAGGGATGGAAGTGGATTGACCTGAATAACGACGTATCAAAGATATATAAGGCATATGATGAGCTCAAGGATCAGTATAATACTTACCCTTATATGAGCAAGGATTGGTATGTAAGCAATTCTGCCACCAAAAGTATTCATATGTGTGATAAATGGGATGAGTTGAGTGAACTTGTGAGTTTTCTCAATGATTACGGTCAGCATTTTGATTTCCTTGTAAAGGATACTAAAAAATCATTCTGTATAGCAAGTACAGATGGAAATCTTACAGCGGATGAGAAAAACTCAATCTCCTCTGCACGCAGGTCCCGGTATAATGTCTTTGTTTTCAGGGTGGATGTACCTGATGATATTGACTTTGAGCTCATGCAGATAGGAGGCGGGGTATAAGCAATACTCTTTCTATCGACACATTCATATTATGTGTGTCCTATTGCAACCTACTTTTATATAGTACGTATTTGTATTATATCCGACGTGGTTACAATTATGCAGCAAGTCATTTTATTGATGATCTGCTGCTTTATGAATGTTTATAAAAACAAAGTTGATTAAAATTTAATATTTAAAATAAACTATATTGAGAGGAGTTTTAATATGGAAATTGAAATTTTATTTTATCTTGCCCCTCTTGCTGGTTTGATCAGTTTGTTATTTGCTGGCTTCTTTGCACGCAGTGTCCTTAAAGAGGAACCCGGTTCAGAGAAAATGCAGGAAATAGCAGCTGCTATCCAGGAAGGTGCAATGGCGTATTTGAATCGTCAGTATAAAACAATCGCAGTAGTAGCTATAATTATTGCTGCGCTGATATATGTTCTCCTTGGAGAGGACGGAGCCAAACTGGCATTTGGCTTCCTTGTTGGTGCTATCAGTTCCGCAGCAGCAGGATATATAGGTATGAACGTATCTGTAAGGGCAAATGTAAGGACTGCACATGCTGCATCAAAAGGCTTACAAAAAGCAATGTCTGTTGCATTCCGCGGCGGTGCAGTCACAGGTCTTGCTGTAGTAGGTCTTGCGCTTCTTGGTACAAGTGGTTTTTACATTCTTTACGGGGATGTGGATCTGGTAATAGGATTTGGATTTGGTGCCAGTCTTATCAGTCTCTTTGCAAGAGTTGGCGGTGGAATTTTCACAAAGGCAGCTGATGTTGGTGCTGACCTTGTTGGTAAAATTGAAGCTGGAATTCCAGAAGATGACCCACGTAATGCAGGTGTAATTGCTGATAACGTAGGTGACAATGTAGGTGACTGTGCCGGTATGGGTGCTGATCTCTTTGAAACATATGTAGTAACAGTTCTTGCAGCACTGCTTCTTGGATCACTTATCCTTGACTCATACCCAAATGCAATTCTTTACCCACTCATCCTTGGTTCAGTGGCAATCTTCGCATCCATTATAGCCGTCTTCTTTGTCAAGATAGGTAGTGATGGTAAGATCATGAAAGCATTATACAAGGGTGTGGCAGTTTCCGCAATTCTGAGTCTCATTGCTTTCTACTTCGTTACAAGTTTCCTTATGGGGGACCTTACATTCTACTATGCAGCCCTTATTGGTATTGTTATCATGGTGCTCATGGTGATCTTCACAGAATATTATACTTCAACATCTTTCCGTCCGGTAAAGACAATTGCCAAGTCATCTGAAACTGGTGCAGGTACAAACATAATTTCAGGTCTTGCAATTGGTTTTGAAAGTACTGCACTTCCATTGATCGTCATCGTTGCTGGTATTCTTGCTTCTTTCTATGTTTCAGGTGGAGCAACAGATCCTGCACTTGGTATCTATGGAATAGCAATTGCTGCAGCTGCGATGCTCTCAACAACCGGTATGATAGTAGCACTTGACTCATATGGTCCTATCACTGACAATGCAGGTGGTATTGCTGAAATGGCAGGTATGCCCTCCAACGTCCGTAAAGTCACCGATGCACTTGATGCAGTAGGTAACACCACAAAGGCAGTTACCAAGGGATATGCAATAGGCTCTGCGGCACTCGGTGCTCTGGCTCTCTTTGCAGATTACAGATACAAGGTCGGTCTTAGTGGCGCTGATCTGAGTCTTGACCAGCCACTTGTTCTTGTAGGTCTTTTCATTGGTGGACTGCTCCCCTTCGTATTCAGTGCAGTTACAATGCGTGCTGTAGGTAAAGCAGCTTTTGAGATAGTGAACGAAGTTCGTCGCCAGTTCCGTGAGATACCTGGTATCATGGAAGGAACTGGAAAGCCAGAATATGGTAAAATTGTAGATCTCGTCACAGCAGCAGCTATCCGTGAGATGGCCATTCCTGGTTTCCTTGCTATTGTTGTACCACTGGTGGTGGGACTTGTACTTGGTCCTGAAGCTCTTGGTGGACTGCTTATCGGTATCATTGTCTGTGGTCTCTTGCTTGCACTTACAATGAACAACGCTGGCGGTGCATGGGATAATGCAAAGAAGCTCATTGAAGATGGAGAACACGGTGGCAAGGGTTCTGATGCTCACATGGCAGCTATTGTCGGTGATACTGTTGGTGACCCATTCAAGGACACATCCGGACCTGCACTCAACGCTTTGATCAAGGTAGTGAACATGATTGCGATCCTGTTCTCAACATTGTTCATAAGCGCAGGAATCTTCTAAAGCAAACAAATTCTATTTCCGGCAAAAGCCGGAAAACCTTTCTTTTTATTTGTTAAATTTGCTTCTCTAATTTTGATCCACCCGACATTCCGCAGATGTCCAGATATTTTGTTAATTATTTGAATTAAAGTTATTTATCAACCATTAGTAGCACTATTTAATATTTAAGTATGATTTATTATGATTTGCATTAATATAAGCATGCATAGATCAATGGAAAAGAAAAACATCCACTTTAATTAGACATCTGCGGAATATAAGTTCTAAGGAGGTATTTTGTGTTAAGTAAAACAAAATTAATTTTGTCAACAGCATTAATTGTGGCTGTATTTTTATCTGGATGCATTGCGAGTGCTGATATTATTGTTGCGGATCATAATGGAGAAGCATCTTTTGATTTATCACGTGGGATTGTATACGATATAGATGTTATAGTTCAAAACGTTGGAGATGGTGAGGGTACTGCCGATGTGACTGTAAACTTAATTTCACAAAGTTCTGGGGCTATCAGAGATGTTAAAACACAAACTGTTAATTTAAAACCAGGGCAAAGCAGGCAGCTAAAATATACTTTAGACGGTGATTCTGATGATGATTACAGCTATGAAGTTGAGATAAATTGATAGTATATTCAGGCACTTTCTGGCAAGATTGAGAAGAAAGACAAAGTGTTATACCAAAAGTCTTGAAATGTTAAAGTATTCTGTTCTTCTCTTAATGAAGTACAGGAATAAAGAGATAGATATGTTTAATTAACAATGCCAAGTTTTTTAGTACAAAATTTAAGAGAAACATGTCAATAAACAGATTTCGTTCATTGCATGCCCTCTTCAAAAAAAGAAAAGTATCATTCTTTCTTAAAGCAGAGTTCAGTATGTTCTTTTGATTCTGGTTCTGTCATGAGACTTACTACTATGGCAACAATAGTGGCCAGTGGTGTAGCCACAAGGATCGGGTCTATGAATGTCCATGTGCCTGTAAGCAAGGTGACCTTGCCAAACAGTGCCTGGCTTATACCCAGTGCGCTTGCTTCCTTTACGTGAACAAATGTAAGCCAGAAAAGACTGCTGAAAGTGCCCACAAGCAGACTTACTATGGCTCCTTCTTTGGTCATGCGTTTCCAGAAGATAGCTCCTGTGTACATTGGAAGGAATGCTGCGGCACAGAGTCCAAAAAAGATCGCTGTGGCTCTTGCGATTATTCCTGGGGGGAGAATGTATGCAAGAATTACGCTGACCATGATGGTCGCTGCAATGCCTAGTCTTGTAATTTTTATTGTGTTTGCTTTCTTTCCTTTCATGATGCCCACACGGTAGAAGTCATGTCCAAATGCTGTACCCATGGAATGGAACTGAGAGCTCAGTGTTGACATTGCTGCTGCAAGCAGAGTGAGCATAAAGAAAACAACGAAATAATCAGGCATTGCAATGTTAATGTATTCAGGCATTATCTTATCAATGTTACCACCTACAAGATCAAGTGCTATCATTCCTTCTGTGTTAAAGAAATATACATTTGATAGCGCACCAACGATATAGGCAACTCCTGCCATCATAAAGATAAAAGGACCACCTGAGAGAACGGCTCTTTTTAATGACCTTGTACTCTCCACTGTCATGAAACGTACTGCAAGTTGAGGCTGGGCCAATACTCCTACACCTACTCCAAGTATTATTGTAGATACAAGTGTCCACCATGTGGGTGAGCCAAAGGCCGGCATGGAGGTCCATCCTGTATGTCCGGTGGCTGCAAAACTATCAGGAACAAGGTGTGCCATATTTGTAAGTGCCTGATGTGCTTCAGTAACACCGCCAAGTTTTGAATATGTGAGTACAAGCAGGATGCCCATTCCAATGAACATCAATACTCCTTGAAGAGCATCTGTATACATAACTGCAATAAGTCCACCTGTAATTACATATGCTGCAACGATGATGGCAAGCATCAAGACAGCAGTGTTGTAATCGATACCAAGGACTATTTCCATGAAACGAGCTCCTCCTATCAGGACACTACCTGCATAAAGTGGCATGAATATGGTAATAAGTGCACCTGAAAATCCCTGTATGAATCTTGACTGGAATCTTTTTCCTATAAGCTCAGGGAACGTAATAGCTTTCAAGTTAAATCCCATACGTCTTGTTCTGGAACCGAATATAACAAAAGCGATAAAAATACCAACAATTATATTCATGACAACAAGCCACAAGATGCTCATTCCATATGCAGCGGCATAGCCTCCAAATCCTATTATCGCAGATGTGCTGATAAATGCAGCTCCATAGGAGAATGCAAGTACGAAAGGATTGACCTTCCTTCCTGCAAGCATATAATCGTCAGAGTTTTTTGTCTTTTTATATCCAAGCCATCCGAAGTAGAAAACCACCATTAGATAGGCAAGCACAGCTATTCCAAGAATTGGTGTACTGACAACCATCAGTTACTCTCCTCTTCATCGTTCCAGTGGATAAGACCGTAGATCATACATCCAATGGCACTTACAAAACACAATATGTAAGCAATCCATATTTGCGGATCGTTTATTCCTAACATTTCTGTATCTCCAATAAATACTGCTATTTGTTAGCACGAACCATACTTTAACTTTTCGATATTATTCATGAATTGATGCCTTTTTTGCTGACACAAGCTATAAATAAAAAAGATTCATACTAAACAAAGTGTTAGAAATCACACATTTGTAACACTATTGTGCAATCAGGAAAAAACAAAATATCCAGATGGTTTACCTCGTGATGGAAAATAATTGCACATCTGTTTTATTGCGGGTGTGAGATACCCACTCCTCCCCTGTTTCTTTTTTGACAGCGATAATATTCAGGAGTTTGATGGATTTCCAATTATTGTGTTAGAATAAGAAAATATTTTGTAACTATTCAGCCTGATAAAAACGCTATCTATAACAATCTTGACAAAAAGTTGAAATGTAAATTTCAGTATGAACATTTATTTTGATTGTTACTATTGATTGCTTTTTTGATTGTTAGTGGGCAGACATCTCCATTTCGATGAAATCAGCACCAATTGGCAGATTGTGCTAGGCTGAATAGTTACCAATAATTTTTCTAAACGGCTCTAAGATTGATTTTAAAAATCCAATGATTTTTGTATTGTAACTTTCCGATTCATTGAAGTTCTTAATATTCTCATCAGTGATATTATCATTTAGCGTTATACTATCACTTAGCGTTATACTATCACTTATATTGCTGCTATTATTTTTGGTTAGCAAAAGATCAGCTTCATCATCAGATTCTATTGAAGTGTTTATAATTTGATGCTTACTAATATTCGCATAATCGAAAAAGTCATTGCGATTATCATTCAATGAGTAATATGTTCTGAGCACCTTTGTTTCATCTGGGATAAAATGAAAATACGTGCCACGTGCCCACTGACTTGAAAAATCGTTTGGAAAATCCTCGTAAAAAGGAACGGTCATGGTTCCATTCACGATCTCTATCTCATAAGTATGGTTTACCTGGGGTTCATGGATCAAAAGTACGTTCCCTTCGATCCGGTAGTTAACCATGTGAGGCTGGTATCTGAAAACCGGTGATGGTGAAAGAATAGCCATACCCCATCCAAGATTGTTTCTTGCGTAATTTACCGCATAGTCCACACACAACCAATCATTTTTATCCTCATACAGTAAATCCCATTTCTCTTTATATGAATCATAATCAACAGCATTTTCACCTGAAACTGTACCAATGGGAATTATCATCAAGATCAGTGCTATTATGGCAATTTGTTTTATAATATCCACTTCCAGATATACTGAATCTGTATTCGGTTTTAAGATTTATATAAATTATGAAATTATGGCTCTGCAGAGATCCTTAAAATTCAGACGAAAATAAAATCATCATGACCTCAAATGTACTGCCTGCCTTTTAAGATACTTGATGATTTTACTTATTTTATGTCGATTAATAAGTTTCTATAGAGCCCCAAGGCAATTGATTTATATCGGCTTTCTGCAGACCTTTTACTTCAATCTGGCATTTACAAAAACAGCCCTGCTTATCTGTTCTGTCTCAACAAGAAAACCAGCATTCTCAAAATGGTCTACCCAATCCTGTATGCATCTATCTGTTCCATGATGATGGTCCAGAGGTTCAAAGGCAAGGACTTTTCCTCCTCTGGTAAGTACTCTTTTTACTTCGGAAAGGGCCTTTGCTATATCGTCAAGATGGTGAAGCATGAAGTGACAGACTACAATATCAAATTCTCCATTATCAAATGGAAGTTCATAGGCACTGGAGGCTTTGAAGAATGCATTTTTAACATCATATCCAATAGCATTCAAACGACATTGTTTCATGGTAGCTTCCAGAAGATCGATTCCCGTGACCTTTGATTCGGGATTCATTCTGGCCATTTGCAGTGTAAAGTTGCCAATACCACATCCAAGATCAAGTATTGTCTTAGCTTTTGCATGTTGAAGTAGCACATCAATTGTCTGCTTCTTAAGTATTTCCATTTCAGCAGCAGGAAAATCTGCTTCCTGTTTGTCAAAAGTAGTGTACGGTAAGATAGCATATACAGTAGAATTGTTTGTGGCAAAAAGACCTCTGAAGTATATTTTATTTCCCTGTACTTTTATAAGCTCAACAACTGAAGCTCCTGCATCCCTGCAGAATCTTCTGTTCCACTCTTTCCTTTTTTCAGGGAATTCCATTTTAAGAGGATCATGGACTAGAATGTAATGTGAATATTCTTCATAAAGAAGTTCTTGTGCATCTATTTTATCTAATTCAACTATACTTAAACTCTCTTTCCAGAGTGCAAGAAGCTGCATTGTTTTCTCATCTGCAAAATTAGTTACCTTTCCTATAGGTTTGAGTGACATATGCTTCAATTGTATTTTTCCGATATATTTTTAGTGGTTTGTCGGGCGTTCTATAATTCGGGAAATGTTCAATCAAGACATTTCAAAAACATTTGAAACCATAATCTATAAATAGTATTTCAACATATTTTGAAACAATGACATCTTATCTCATTGATCTGGCTTATGTTGGTATTGCATCACTCCAGGAGTATCTTGCTTTGCATGTACTTCTGTGCTTGATACCTGCCTTTTTCCTGGCAGGAGCTATAGCATCCCTCTTTTCCAAAGAGTCAGTCCTGCAATTCTTCGGGGCTGATGCACCAAAATATGTTTCCTATACTGTTGCAGCTGTTTCCGGCTGTCTTCTTGCCGTATGCAGCTGCACCGTCCTGCCCCTTTTTGCAGGTATCTATAAAAGAGGTGCAGGAATTGGACCGGCGACCACGTTCCTGTTCTCAGCCCCTGCTATCAATGTTCTTGCCATTGTTTATACGGCTAAGATTTTGGGTTATGACCTTGGAGTTGCAAGGGCAGTCATAGCAATCCTGCTTTCTGTATTTATAGGTCTTATGATGGCGTTCATGTACGAGAAAAAGAACGCTGACAGAAAGAGCATTCAGACTTTCGGTGATGAAAAGCATGCTCACACAGTATGGCTTTTCCTTTTACTTCTGGCAATACTTGTGACACCGGAGCTACTGCCTACATGGAATCCCATGCTCTTTGTGGAAATTCCATTGATACTTGTTACCGTATATGTATCTCTCAAGTGGTTCAGCAAAGATGAACTCGAAAGCTGGATGAGTGAGACTTGGTTCCTTGTGAAACAGATCACTCCACTTCTGCTTATTGGTGTATTCTTTGCAGGTATCATGGTTGAACTCCTTCCAGCCGACTATGTCGTTAAATATGTAGGAGGAAGCACTTTCAGCTCATATATCATTGCATCTGTCGCCGCAGCCCTGATGTACTTCTCAACATTGACAGAGGTGCCTATAATAAGTGCACTCACCCTTCTGGGTATGGGAAAAGGTCCTGCACTTTCCATGCTACTGGCAGGTCCTGCTCTGAGTTTGCCTAACATGATAGTGATAAGCAGGATCATGGGTTTTCAAAAGGCTATGACATACATTTTGCTTGTTGTTATAATTGCCACGATATCAGGATACGTGTTTGGAACGTACTTTATATGATAAACATAATTTAAGTTAAAGAGATGAAAATATGAAAATAGAGATACTAGGTACCGGTTGTCCTAAATGCAACAAGACAAAGAGGTTCGTTGAACAGGCAGTTGAGCAGGCAGGTGTTGATGCTGATATCGTGAAAGTTGAGGATATGGACGGCATACTTGCCTATGGCGTATTGATAACTCCTGCCGTTGTTGTAGACGGTGAAGTGAAGATCGTTGGCAGAGTGCCAAAAGTTGATGAAATAATTGAATGGATCACAAAATAAAGAGCTGTGTGTATGTCTGAGAGTCTATATGAATAATAGACGGATGCCTCTGGACTGTGCGAAAGCGACAATGGAAGAGGTCGGTATCCCAATAAGTAAGCACATATTGCTCACAGCTCTGGATATAAAAAAAATGTAACTATTCAGCCTAGTTCTCTAGCATCATTTCTCTAATTCAGGAACAAATGATTTTCCATCGAATACTGCACTAATTGCATCGATAACAGATATCGAATTCTTGCTAATAGTAGAAACGTATCCCCTTATCCTGCAGAAATTTCTAGCACCCTGTTCACTACGGAAAGTACCTGAAATCTTCTGCTGTACTTTTGTCATTCTGATATCTCTTTCAGCCAGATTATTATCAAACGAAACGTTTAGGTCGTACATAAACCGCAAGATATCTTTCTTGTACCCTATAAACCGATCCAGCAAATTCTTTGCTATCGTTTGCTTCTTACGTCCTCGTTTTTTAGACCGTACATTTGATTCTGGATCAGGAGGATTTTCGTTCATTCCAAAACAGGTGATGTGATCATAATCCTCGCTAAACCTTTGAATTAGCTTAGGATCTAAAAAATCATTATCCACATGATGTTTAATGCACATTCACAGATCGCCCATTATCTTTGGCCACTGCTGATCACTGTTTTGTGAAACTCCAGTTAACTCTCGTAATAAATGTGCATTACACAACGAATGCTGACAATCATATTTGTTGTACGGTTTCCAAAAATCATGGGTTGCAACACCAGTATAACCTGGTAATATGCCCATAGCATCCATTGCTTCTGACCCTCTTTTTTTGTGTGCAAAATAATAGGTTAGTTTGCCTACCTGCTACATGAAGCCAATTACGAACTGCATTTATCCTCATTCCAGTTTCATCCAGGTTGATAGCATGAGATTGCTTCAGTAGCTGTTTCACTTCATTTTCAAATCCTTCAAGTTTCGCAAAGCAACTGCTTTCGATGTTCACAATTGTAGCGGACTTATCTTGAATCCTAAAATATCAGAGAACAACTTGCTAACACGTTGATAAGGAAGTAATTGATAAGTGTGTAAATAAACTGCAAAGGACTTAACTCGGTGACCATATTGAGTTGGCTGAGTTACACCAGCAGGAAAAACAGCTTTGTTTACATGAGAACATTTATGACATTTTTTTATCTCACAGCGATGCTCTGTGCACTTAATTGATATTGGTGGAATGTCAAAAACCTGCCTCCTTTCATAACTGAAAGGAACAGAAGTCAGGGTTCTTCCACAATGGGTACATTTGTCAACAGGATGAACAATTATTTCATCTGGTTCATCAGTCATTCTTAATGTAGTACCAGGATGACCATCCTGGCCACCTACTGATTTATTTGTCTTTTTCCTCTGACTTTGTATCTGTTTTTTCTTTCGTGCATAAGAATCAGTAGAGGGTGGTTTACTACTATTGCGACCATTCTTATCAAGCATTTCTTCCAGATGCTTGACACGTTCTTCAAGTTGTGCAATTTGGAGAGATTGTTGTTCAATAATGAGATTTTGTTGTTCAATTATCCCAAGTAATCGAGTTACAAGTTCCACTACTGCTTCTGGACCAGCTTCATAAACTGCAAGTATTTCTTTCCGCTCTATTTTAATCCCCTCAGATCATCAGAATCTTTTG
>Ga0265295_1003127_pt1 | contig 24721 bp, 27 predicted proteins | sample Munlansysbiofilm_FD_192503 | JGI IMG/M metagenome (GOLD analysis project Ga0265295, IMG submission 192503) | Leachate microbial communities from a municipal landfill in Southern Ontario, Canada - Methane capture system biofilm | ecosystem: Engineered > Solid waste > Landfill > Unclassified ... | reverse complement strand
CAACACCCAAACAATCTACACTACGCAATCTAATCTTGAATCTTGAATTTTGAATCTTGAATTTGTCCAACACCCAAACAATCTACACTACGCAATCTAATCTTGAATCTTGAATCTTTGAATCTTGAATTTCTTCAACACCCAAACAATCTACACTACGCAATCTAATCTTGAATTTTGAATCTTTGAATTTTGAATCTTAACCTCATGAAAAACTTCGGCCTCATCGGCGCAGCCGGCTATATCGCCCCGCGCCACCTCAAAGCCATTAAAGAAACCGGTAACAACCTCCTCGCTGCCCTCGATCCTTTTGATAGCGTAGGCATCATGGACAGCTACTTCCCTGATGCAGCCTTTTTTACCGAACCAGAACGCTTCGACCGCCACATGGACAAGCTACGCCGCAGCGGCAACGGCCACATCGAATACGTGAGCATCTGCAGCCCCAACTACCTGCACGACTCTCACATCCGCATGGCTCTCCGCAACCAGTCCGATGCCATCTGCGAGAAACCCATCGTCCTCAACCCCTGGAATGTGGATGCTCTGCAGGAAATCGAAAAAGAAACCGGAAGAAAAATCTATACCATCCTCCAGCTCCGCCACCACCCGGCTATCATGGCTTTAAAGGAAAAGGTAGACAAGGAACTAAACGCTCAAATTTTCGAATCTTCAAATCCTCAAATCCTCAAATCTTACGATATTGATCTCACGTATATAACTTCCCGTGGCGCCTGGTACCACCGTTCCTGGAAAGGCAATATGGAAAAAAGCGGAGGTGTAGCTACCAATATTGGTGTACACTTCTTCGATATGCTCACCTGGATCTTCGGGCCGGCCAAAGAAAATGTCGTTCACCTCAGCGAAACCGACCGCGCTGCCGGCTTCCTGCAACTCGAAAATGCCCGGGTACGTTGGTTCCTTAGTATAGACAGAAATGACCTCGCCAAAGTACACTCTATATCCCAATCGTCAAAAACTAAACAACTAAACACTGAACAACTAAACACTAAACAACCCCCAACAACCTACCGCTCCATCACCGTAAACGGCGAAGAAATCGAATTCTCCGGAGGCTTCACCGATTTGCACACCGTAAGCTACCAAAGCATATTAGAAGGAAAAGGCTATGGCCTGAAAGATGCGAGGCCGAGTGTTTATATTGTACACTCTATCCGCAACAAAAAACCGATTGGTAAGACGGGGGACTATCATCCGTTTGTGTGAGATTCAAAAATTCCAAATTTAAAATTCAAAGGATTCAAAAATTCAAGATTGCATCGCAAATAAAATCACAATCGAATTAGAATACAAGATTCCCAATCTTCAAAAAAAAGCTGCAGCCCCCTATTTACTGTAACAAGCCCAATCTTGAATCTTGAATTTTGAATCTCTCGAATCCTTTTGAATTCCTCAAATTTTCAAATAATTAATTCAGAGTTTAATGACGAAGAACAATACATTATTAATTACTGGCGGAACAGGATCATTTGGAAACGCAGTATTGCGACGCTTTCTTGAAGACGATTTCTTCAAAGAAATCCGCATTTTGTCCCGTGATGAAAAGAAGCAGGATGATATGCGTCAGTTCTATAAAAACGATAAAATCAAATATTACATTGGCGATACGCGAAACAAACGTTCTGTGGATACAGCCATGCGTGGTGTTGATTTCGTTTTTCAGGCTGCTGCATTAAAGCAGGTTCCATCTTGTGAGTTTTTTCCCATGGAAGCCGTAAAGACAAATGTAGCCGGTGCAGAAAACGTACTCGAAAGCGCAATCCAATATGGTGTAAAAAATGTCGTGGTTTTAAGTACGGATAAAGCCGTTTATCCTATCAACGCTATGGGCATGAGTAAGGCTTTGAGCGAAAAATTAATGGTAGCCACAAGCAGGGGCTTAAATGGTACAGGACAAACATTTTCCGGCACACGCTATGGCAATGTGATGGCCTCAAGAGGTTCTGTTATTCCGTTGTTTGTGGATCAAATCAAAACTGGCAAAGCATTGAGTATAACCGATCCGGGGAATAATTGTTGATGTTCATTTAATTGAAGAAGCCGGAAAGGAATATCTCGAAATAATAGTGCCGCAAAGTAGTGTTCCAATTGCCTTCAAAGGGGTTTATTACGTGAAAAGCGGCAGCACAAAACAGGAATTGAAAGGTGCCGAACTTCAGCACTTTATCCTGAAAAAGATGGGACGAACTTTTGATGAATTGCCGGCAGAAAGTGCTGGATTTAGCGATATTGATGAAAAAGTAGTCAGAAAGTTTCTCCGAAAGGCCATCAAAGCAAACCGCCTCTCATCCGAAGCCGAGACCGATGATCTGCAAAATATTATTTCAAACCTCAAACTTATAACAGAATCAGGAAAACTTAAAAACGCCGCAATACTCTTGTTTGGGAAAGACCCACTCCGCTTTTTTAGCGCTGTTACATTTAGAATTGGTCGTTTTGGCGATAGCGATCACGATCTGAGGTTTCAGGATGTTATTGAGGGCAATATTTTTGAAATGCCCGACAAAGTCATCGAAACCCTTCGTGCAAAATATCTTATCTCTCCTATCAGATACGAAGGTCTGCAGCGCATCGAAGAACTGGAATATCCCGAAGATGCTTTAAGGGAAGCTGTGTTAAATGCCGTTCACCCCGTTAGATATTTTTGATATGTACTACGTCTATGTTTTAAGAAGTGCGATTGATAATAATTTTTATGTTGGATATTCTAGTGATTTGGAAAATAGATTACAGCAACATGAAAAAGGGTTGGTTTCCTCAACAAAAAACCGAAGACCATTACTTCTGGTTTACTATGAAGCTTGTTTGAATCAGGAAGATGCCACTCATCGGGAGAAATACCTTAAAACTTCCTGGGGTAAACGATATATAAAAACCAGATTAAAAAATTATCTAACGGGGTAAACAAAGATTACACCGGCGTTCATATCCAACTAAGCGTTTACGATGATAAAATAATCCTGTGGAATCCGGGTAAACTACCGGCAGAGATAATGGTTGAAGATTTGAAACGTAAACATCCCTCTATACCCAGAAATAAATTCATCGCAGATATTTTCTTTAAGGCTGGTTACATTGAAGCATGGGGCAGAGGCATTCAAAAAATTATTAGTGGATTTGTTAAAGCCGGACATCCGGTACCAACATTTGAAGAATTAGCCGGGGGCATGCAAGTGACCTTATATAAAAGTGTGGTGAAATCAGTTCCGCTAATTGATTCTGGTTCACCCCCTAAGTTGGGTGATAAGTTGGTTGATAAGTTGGGTGATAAGTTGGGTGATAATCAACTTTTAATTCTTGAATCATTGAAAAATAACCCGTATTTAAGTTTGTCTCAATTAAGTAGTATTGTCGGAATAAGTCAAACAGCCATTGAAAACAACGTATCTAAATTAAAAAAGACAGGTGTTCTCAAACGCATCGGCTCCCCCAAAGGCGGTCATTGGGAAGTTCTTGATAAATAATCCGACTATATTAAACGAACTGTCTGGAGTGAATAAATTTCTCGCAGATAAACGCAGATAAAATCCCCGCAAATCTGCGCAGAAAATCAGCGTATATCAGCGAGAAATAAATCCGTGTTAATCAGTTTGATCCGTGTCATCCGTGTTCCATTAAACAACAATCAGCGTTCCATTACCCAACAATCATGAACATCCTACATCTCATAGGCCGCAATAAAGAACTCTTCTCTGAAGATATAAGTAACAAAGAGAAAGAACTTTCTGAGATTGTAAGCACTTCTAAATTTCTTGTTTTAGGCGGTGCAGGCTCCATAGGCCAAGCGGTTACCAAGGAGATTTTTAAAAGAAATCCACAAAAACTGCATGTAGTTGACATCTCCGAAAACAACATGGTAGAGCTGGTGAGGGATATCAGAAGCTCTTTTGGCTATATTGATGGAGATTTTAGAACATTTGCTTTAGATGTTGGCTCAATTGAATACGATGCGTTTATTGAAGCTGATGGTAACTATGATTATGTGCTCAATCTTTCGGCTTTGAAGCACGTTCGCAGCGAAAAAGACCCGTTTACCCTTATGCGGATGGTTAATGTAAACATCTTTAATACCGATAAAACCATTGAGCAGGCGATGCAAAAAGGCGCAAAAAAATATTTCTGCGTTTCTACGGATAAAGCTGCCAACCCGGTAAATATGATGGGTGCTTCCAAACGGATTATGGAGATGTTTGTCAATCGGAGAAGCAAAGACATCAACGTTTCCATGGCGCGCTTTGCCAATGTAGCCTTTTCAGATGGCTCTTTATTGCATGGCTTCGACCAGCGCATTAAAAAGCAGCAACCCATTGTGGCTCCTAACGATATCAAGCGTTATTTTGTAACGCCCCGGGAATCGGGCGAACTTTGTTTAATGTCGTGCATCTTTGGTGAAAACAGAGATATCTTTTTCCCAAAATTAAGTGAAGAATTACACCTGATTACTTTTGCTGAAATTGCCGAAAGATATTTAAAAGAAAAAGGATTAGAGCCCTATATCTGCAAATCAGAAGAAGAAGCACGAAACTTTTTTAAAAAGGAACAACAAATACCGAACAACAAACACCAAACAACAAACACCGAACAATTAAAGTGGCCTTGTCTTTTCACCTCAAGTGACACCACTGGTGAAAAAGATTTTGAAGAATTCTTTACGGATAAGGAAGTATTGGATATGGAGTGTTTCCAAAACCTTGGAATCATCAAAAATCAGCTTGAAAACTTTGATGCCCCCATTCATTATTTTTCTCATGCCATCCGTACCATGCAAGAAAACAAATCCTGGACAAAGCAGGGAATTGTTGATTTATTCCATTATATGCTGCCCGATTTTGAGCATAAAGAAAAAGGGAAGTATTTAGATTCAAAAATGTAAATTATATGAAAGCAAAAATCATTGACTTACCCAAAATAGAAGACCCACGAGGCAATCTCTCATTTATTGAGGAGGAAAACCATATTCCTTTTAAGATAGAACGTACTTATTGGATCTACGATGTGCCGGGTGGACAAACACGCGGAGGCCACGCTTTTAAGGATCAACAGGAATTAATTGTAGCTTTATCAGGAAGTTTTGATGTAATTGTTGATGATGGAAAAACCAAACAAATATTTTCTTTAAACCGTTCTTATTATGGACTTTATATCCCGGCTGGTATGTGGAGACAAATGCAAAATTTTTCTACCAATTCATTGGCATTGGTAATGAGTTCTACGCACTACAATGAAATGGATTATATCAGAGATTACAATGAATTTGAAAAATACAGGAGGGCATATGAAAAGTAGCGTTTACGATTGTGTTATTCTTCCATTGAATAAAATCCATAACAGGGACGGAAATATAACGATAGTGGAAGGACAAAAAAACATTCCCTTTGATGTAAAACGAATCTATTATTTATATGATATCCCGGGTGGAGAAGCAAGAGGAGGGCATGCCCACAAAGAATTATACCAATTGATTGTTGCGGCAGCAGGCTCTTTTGATGTTTTGCTTGATGATGGTATAAATAAAAAAATTGTGACATTGAACAGACCTGATTATGGCCTTTTGGTTGTGCCTGGAATCTGGCGGGAATTGTTTGAATTTTCATCAGGAGCTATTAGTCTTGTGCTTGCTTCGCATATTTATGATGAAAATGATTATATGCGTGAATACAAAGAATTTATAAATTTTAAAAAGGAGTTATGATACATCCTCTTTCTGATGTGCAAACAACCAATATTGGTGAGAACACGACCATTTGGCAATATACCATTGTTTTAGAAAAGGCTATTATTGGCAATAATTGCAATATTAACAGCCATTGCTTTATTGAAAATAATGTTGTTATTGGAGATAATACTACCGTAAAATGTGGTGTTTATTTATGGGATGGAATTACAATGGGAAACAATGTGTTTATTGGCCCTAATGTAACATTTACAAATGATAAATTCCCGCACTCGAAAGTATATCCCGAAACCTTTCAGAAAATAATGATTGAAGATATGGTTTCAGTTGGTGCCGGTTCAATTATACTTGGGGGCGTTTCGCTTGGCAAAGGAGCTATGATTGGTGCGGGGAGTTTGGTCACAAAAGATGTCCCTGAAGGTGAACTGTGGTATGGTAACCCGGCTAAATTCATTCGTAAAATTGACACAAATGATTAAATTCCTTGACTTAAAAGCCATTAATGATAGTTTTGAACCCGAATTATCTGGAGCTGTAAAACGCGTGCTGGATTCCGGTTGGTATTTGCTTGGAAAAGAGAATGAGTCTTTTGAAAAGGAGTATGCTTCTTATATTGGGACAAGTCATTGTGTCGGTGTCGCCAATGGTTTGGATGCATTGCGTTTGATATTTAAAGCCTATATTGAACTGGGGATAATGCAGGAGGGTGACGAAGTAATTGTCCCTGCCAATACCTATATTGCTTCCATTTTGGCAATTACAGACAATCGTTTAGTTTCTGTTTTGGTAGAGCCGGATATTAAAACATACAATATCGACCCAGATCTGATTGAAGCTAAAATCACCAAGCGCACCAAAGCAATAATGATTGTGCATTTGTACGGACAAAACGCCATGAACGCCGAAATTCAGAGATTGGCAAATAAATACAATCTGAAACTTATTGAGGACAATGCGCAGGCAGCAGGCAGCTTTTATGGTGAAAAACGAACTGGTTCATTGGGCGATGCTGCCGGACATAGCTTTTATCCCGGAAAAAATCTTGGAGCTTTAGGTGATGGAGGAGCTGTTACTTGTAACGATGAAAAGTTGGCATCGGTTATTCGAGCCTTAGCAAATTACGGAAGCTCGAAAAAATATATAAACGATTATCAGGGGCTAAATTCCAGACTCGATGAAATACAAGCCGCTATTTTAAAAGTGAAATTAAAACGCTTGGATGCCGATAATCAGCGCCGCCGCGAAATAGCACAGTATTATATTGAAAACATTAAGCACCATAAGATAGTTTTACCTTTAGCTAATAGCCAACAGCTAATATCCAACAGTCACGTTTTTCATCTCTTCGTCATCCGTATCCAAAACCGTGACCTATTGCAACAATATTTAAATAAAAACGATATTCAAACACTTATTCATTATCCTATTCCACCACATCAACAATTGGCCTACAAAGAGTGGAATGGTTTAAGTTTTCCTATAACTGAGAAAATTCATAATGAGGTGTTGAGTCTACCATTAAGCCCTATTCAAAGTATTGAAGAGTTGGAAGAAATTGTTTTTTGTTTAAATAATATATAGAAATGAGTATTAGATCTAAATTAAAAAAAGTCAGTTTCTTCTTAGAAGTTTACAAGTATTTTTTGCGTTTATGGAAGCCCTTTAACGATAATATTAATATTATAAAAACTATTGTAATCAATTTTAAGAAATTCCCTTTTTTAACAGCAATTAAGTTCCCCATTATAATTTATAATAAGGTTAAGTTTAAAAGTCTAAAAGGTGAAATTATTATTAATGCGCCTATAGAGAGAGGAATGATAAAATTAGGGTTAAATACTGATAATTTTTCTACATCTAAAGGTTCTGCATTAATCATATTGTATGGGAAGATTGTTTTTAATGGCTATATGATTGCAAGTGTTGATTATTTAATAGATGTCAGTAATAATGCAAAAATTGTTTTTGGAAATTGCAGCTATATTGGTAATGGAGTAAAAATGAGATGTGAAACATCAATAGAGTTAGATGACTTTACAAGAATTGGTGCAGAATCTCAGTTGTTCGATACAAATTTTCATTATGTAAAAGACCTTAACTCTGGAATAACCTTTAATAAAACTAAAGAAATCTATTTAGGTAAATTTTGCTGGATTGGTAATAGAACTAGTATTATGAAAGGTGCTAAATTACCTAATCACACAATTGTTGGGTCTAATAGTTTAGTTAATAAAGATTATACGAAAAATATTGGTGAATTTACTGTTCTTGCAGGAGTACCTGCGAGCAAACAGAGAGAAGGTATTGTTAGATTATATAGAAATGAGATGGAAATAAAAGAACATTTTATTAATAGTCCAAATGAAACATTTAAAGGCAAAGCCGGATATATTGATGAATCTGTTGATATAGTAAATACGTTTAAGAAACTTTAATGGTGAAAAGTTTAAAATCCAGAGCTGTCAATAGTGTTTTATGGAACTCAGCTGAAAAGTTTGCTATACAAATTAGTGTTTTTATTATCGGAGTTATTCTTGCGAGAATTTTATCACCTGCTGACTTTGGCTTGATAGGAATGTTATCAATATTTATACTATTATCACAAGTTTTGGTAGATAGTGGATTGGGTTCAGGATTAATCCAAAAACAAAATCGAACGGATATTGATTTTTCAACTGTTTTTGTCTTTAATTTAGGGGTTAGTTTAATAATTTACATTTTATTGTTTTTTGCTGCTCCAGTTATTGCGGATTTTTATGATATGCCACAATTAACAATATTAACTCGAGTACTTTCATTTAATATTGTAATTAATTCTTTTGCCATAATACAACGATCAAAACTGATTATTAAATTAAATTTTAAATCGTTGGCTAAAGTTAATGTCATTTCAACTATAATAGGTGGTGCAGCAGCTATATATATGGCATATACTGGGTTTGGTGTATGGGCTTTGGTGGTTCAGAATTTAACAAAAGCATTAATCGCGGTAGTATTATTATGGATATTAAGTGATTGGAGATTTTCAGTAAAGTTTTCTAGTCAATCGTTCAATGGTTTATTCAATTATGGTTATAAATTACTTTTGTCTAAATTATATGCACAAGGATTTGACGAATCAGTAAAATTGATTATTGGCAAAGTATACAGCGCATCCGATCTTGGCTTTTTTTCGCGTGCAAAGCAGTTCCCGAATTTAGTAGCAGACACGATTGCTAATATACTTCAACAAGTTACATTCCCCATTTTATCTACACTACAGGATGATACAGAAAGATTAATTTCAGTTTACCGAAGGATTATAAAAATAACTAGTTTTTTTATTTTTCCAGCAATGACTTTATTGGCACTCCTTGCAGATCCTATAATAAGGCTTCTGCTTACAGATAAATGGGCGCCGGCCGTTGAGTATTTGCAATGGTTGAGTTTTGCTCGAATTTTCTATCCTATTAGCCTTTTAAACATGAATATACTTAAAGCTATTGGGCGCTCTGATTTATTTTTAAAGGTTGATTTATCAAAAGCACCAGTATTTATCACAATACTTGTGATTACTGTACCTATGGGTATAAAAGCCATGGTAATTGGGTATGTTATTAATTCATGGATCTCATTTATCATTAATACATATATGCCAGGTCGCTTATTCAATTATGGACTTTTTAAACAGCTAAAGGATATATATCTATTTATTATTATAACTGTTATTATGGCAATAGTTGTATATTTTACAAAAGGCTTTTTTGATAATTTATTTTTGAAATTAATTATAGGAGTTGTTAGTGGTGTGGTTTCATATTTATTTTTAGCCTATTTATTCAAAATGGACGAATTAGAAGAAATTAAGGGCCTTTTTAATAAAGTTAAGAAATAATATTCTATGTTGGTTTTTTATTTTACAACAACTGTTAATAGTCATGGTGGCGTTCAATCCCTTATTTTGACTATTACACGATATATGTCATCAATAGGGGGGGGAGTAAAGATTATTGACAAAAAAGATGGATATATATATACTACTGCAAATAAAGAAAATCTTAATTTTGAGTTTATAGATGTTGAAGATAAAGATGCATTTAATTATATTGGTTGTAACGACATTCTAATTTCTTTTGGACATTTTGAAAGGGATTTAAAATTTTTTAGACAAAAAAAAATCCGAGTTCTATATTGGTCTGTATTTCCTGACGAAGTTATAAATTTCTTTAAAATTAGGACTTCATTACGTAGCAATAGCTTTTCGAATAAAAATATACTTTCTAAGTATTACACTAAAAAGCTCCTAAGCCTTTTGGATAAAAAAAAGGCTCTTGCAACGATGGAATTATCGCATGTTAATGTGATAAAAAATTACAGTGTCGATTATGAAAAAATAAACTATTCAATAATTCCTGTACCAATATTTATTGACAAAGAGACTATTCGTAATAAAAGGATTTTTAGAGACCGTTATAGTATAGCCTATATTGGGCGAGATGCAGTATGGAAAATTCAGCCCTTTACAAAATTAGTTGAAGATTTATTAAGTTTAGATAATGATGTGCCAATTTTTATTCATTTGTATACAAACAACAGTAAATCATATTTAGATTTTCTAAAACAAAAGAAAATAAAGTTCAAAGATAAGATTAGTATAATAAGTCATGAAGGCTACGATTCATTTCAATTATCAAGTCATATGATAGAGAATGTAGATGTTTTATTTGCTATGGGGACATCAATCTTAGAGGGAACGAAAAATGGAATACCAACTGTTATTTTAGATCCATCATATAATAGTATGCCAAATAATTATAAATATAGATGGCTTTTTGAAGAGGATGGATATAGTTTAGGACTACCATTATGGCTTATTCCAAATATTAAGGGCAATTCATTAAATGATGTTTTTTATAAGGTAGAAAATAATTATACCGTATTGGCTGATAAATGTTACAACTATACTGAAACTAATCATTCAATAGAATCTGTTATGAAAAAATTAATGGAAGCGGTTTCAAAAACAAATTTAATGCTTGAAGATTTAAAATGGATGGGAAAATATTTTACTGCAATAAGAAAAATATATTCTCTAATAGGAAAACTCTTTTAAGAAAAATACGGTATTTATATGTCAACGAACACTCAATTATTTGTTAAAGAGTCTCTAGATGAAAATGATGTGAAATTAATAAATGAATTTATTGGGAATTCAGATGATTTCGCCATTGAACAAAGACCAGATTGGTACAAGGGATTTTCAGGAAAATATTTTTATATAAAATTAAATAATGCTATTACTGCGTATGCTAAAGTTAACGAAATAAAAGCAGGCCCATTATGGTTCGCTACATTAAATATGGGGCCTATATTTTATAATCAGGATAATGGATTTGAACTAGTTAGTTTTATAGTTGATTATTACAAAAAAAGACGTTATCTGCATTTATCAATGCAACTTGGCTCACCAATATCAAATGTTACAGAATATATTGATCGCTCTATTAATAAACTGTATAATATAAAATACTTATATAAAAGTGGGCACGCAAGAAGCACTATTCGTATTCAACTTGAGAATGGACTCCCGGAAATTTTACGATCTTTTCGGAAAGGTCATAAAAGTGATATCAAAAAAGCTCAAGAAACATTATCAGTGAAAAAGATTGAAAATGAAACTGAGTTAAAAGAATACTATTCAGTATTTAAAAAAATGGCGGTAATAAAAAAAGTTTACGAAGGTAGTGTTTATGATGATATTAAAGAGCTATTTTTCTTTCTTAAAAAAAAAGATGTAGGGTTTATTTTGGGCGTTTATGATGAGGATAACATGTGTGTGGGTGGGGTGGTAATGGTTTCGAATGGTAATGGGATGAGATACTATCAAGGAGCATCGGATCCAGATATACGAAATACTCCAATTTTGCATCTTGCAATTTATAAAAGTATTGAAATTTGCAAGGAACAATCTAAAGCATATTTAGATTTGTGGGGATATAATATGTATGCAAAAATAGGAGATCCTATCTTTGGTATTAATAGATTTAAAAAAGGGTTTTCAAGAGAAATCACATTTTTACCGAAAACAATGCATTTTAATCTAAAGCCCTTTGGTATGAGCGTATTCAATTTAATTGTTAGAATAAACTCATTTATAAAAACCAGATGATGCATTTTAATAAAATTAAAAACGGGATTAATAATCGTTTTCATAAGTTTATTAGCGAACGTATAGGATTTAAAACAGATCGAAAGATTGTGGTTTTTGAGTCAGATGATTGGGGTAGTATTAGGATGCCTTCAAAAGAAATTTACGCAAAATGTTTAAAAGCTGGATATAGAGTCGATAAAAATTTGTATGAACGATATGATTCATTAGCAAGTGAATCTGATTTAGACTTATTATTTAATTTACTAATCAAGTATAAAGATAACTTTAATAATCATCCAATAATTACAGCAAACTCTTTAGTGTCGAATCCTGATTTTGAAAAGATAGAAGAGGCGGATCTTTCTACTTATTATCGTGAGAGTATCATAAAAACATTTAGCGAATATCCTAAGCATAGTAATTGTCTGAATCTTTGGCGTCAAGGTGAATCAGAGAGGGTTTTTAATGTACAATATCATGGGAATGAGCACTTAGACACAAATTATTTTATTGAGTCATTAAGAGCAAACCAAAAGGATGCTTTGTTTGCTTTGAAGCATCGTATGCCCGGTATTATAAATAAAAAAACTGGTATAAATAATTATATAAGAGCAACATTCTATAGGAATCTTGATGAGAATCAAAATATTTTACAAAACTTAATTACAGGACTTGATCTTTTTGCAGAAATTCATGGGTATAGGGCTGTCTCATTTATTGCTCCAAATTATAGATGGAATCCTAGTTATAATAAACTATTACGAGAACACGGTGTTATGTATTTACAGGGTAGGCATTTACAATTAATTCCTAGTTTAACAGGTGGAAATGAAGGCAGAATATTCAATTACACTGGAAAAAAAAATGAATTCGGACAATATTACTTGGCGAGAAACTGCCAATTTGAACCTTCATTGAACCCAAATAATGATAATGTATCCAATTGTTTAATGCAGATAAATAAAGCATTTTCATTAAAAAAACCAGCAATAATAAGTACGCATAGAGTGAATTATGTTGGGTATATAGTAGAAGATAATAGGAATGAAAACATTAAAATGCTTGAGACATTAATAAAAACAATATTAAAAAAATGGCCAAATGCTGAGTTTATGACATCAACAGAATTAGGTCATTATATTTCTGAAAATAAATAAGGTTGATGATGTTTAAAAACTATAAAAATTTGGGGTATTGTAATCCATATTATTTTAATAATAATGGTCAATTTGTTATTGAACAAAACCTTGCGGGTTTACTCGAGAAATATAATAAAGAACTGAGAATAGATTCAGTTGCAATAGTAGAGTTATTGAATAAAAATTTTATTTTAGCAGATCGCACATTGCTTAAGGGTATTAATAAAACTCCATGGTTAGCAAAACCCAATGAAGATTTATCGCATTGGAAGTATGCCAAAGTGCCGCAGCATGGTCTATTGGATGTTAATGAGAAAGAGATTGCAAAAACGCTTTTCGAAAAAATATGTAATGAAATTCAATCTTATGTAGGCACCCATAAAAAAGTAGGGGTTTTATTAAGTGGTGGTATGGATAGTAGGATGATTGCAGGAGCCCTGGATTATTTGATAAAAACGAAAAAAATAGAAGGTATTGAAATAACCGGATTAACCTGGGGTAATGAAGGTTCACGGGATGTTGTATATGCCAAAGAGATCTCAAGACGTATGAATTGGAAATGGAAACATTATACCGTTACGGCAAAAAATTTATTAGATAATATTACAGAAACGGCGATAAATGGTTGCGAGTATTCGCCAATTCATCTTCATGCTATTCCTCAAATTAGAGACGATAATGAAGATCTGGAAGTTATTATTGCTGGTAGTTATGGTGATAGTGTGGGTAGAGCAGAATATTCAGGTACAAAACTTGAATATATTAAACCGATAGTTCAAAAAATATCAAATGTTTGTGGTGTTGTTGATCAAAAAATAGTAGATGATTCAAAACAGGAAATAGAGAGCGATATCAAGAGATATCATAAACAATTCCCTGAAGGCGAAACGTATATGCAGAATGAATTAGATTATCAATTGCATTATATGAGAAAACAGTTAAATGCCTGCATGCATTTACTTAATATAAAGTCAGAGTTTCATCAAATATATACTCACCCCGATGTTTATGGATATATGTGGTCTATAAAGCCCGCGAGGAGGAATGATTTAGTTTATAAATATATGTTAACGCATTTTTTTACAAAATTAAATGATATTCCATGGGCAAGAACAGGGCTACCTTACGGGCAAAAAAAAGGGGTCTCGGATAATTTATGCAAAACACATCATTCCTATGTTAATATAATACAAAATGAAATCTATGAAGACATAAAAAACATGGTTCTTTCAGAAGAGATTACTAAACTGCATATATTTAATCGAACTAGTTTGAACACGCTTCTAAATCTCATTAAATCGATACCGCCAAATAATATGTTCTATCTAGAGAAAATTATATGGATAGCAAGTATTGCTAAGATGGTAAAAATTTATAATATTCCAATAGCTGATTCTGGAATTCCTGATAAACAGAAATCTGTTTTTGGGTCATTTTACATAGTTATGGAGTATTGTTCAAATATTTTACGTAAAAGATTAGCTCCTTTAAAAAGAAAATTACCAATTTAACATTGGCATTTATATATGACATTTGCAGAAAATCTTTCAAGGCATATAAATAACTTTGAATGACAAAAATATTCAATGTGCCTAATTCTGAATCAGAATAATGATGTTTAGAAATCGAATTAATTTTTTTTTATAATGAATAATACTCGAGCTGTTAATAAATACATAACATATTTTGCATTATTTGTTATTATCAATTGGGGAGCGCTCCATTCCTACGTTTTGGTGTCTTCAGGCTCTGGATATATAATTTTATTCATTACACTATTTGCTGTCTTAAATGAATTAAAATACAGTTCTTTCATAAGTAATATTTTAAAGAAACCCTATGTTTACTTGTTTTTGTGGATAGTGTATTCTCTTGTAAATACTTTTTATATAAATACCTATCAAGCAAATACATCTGCACTTAGTTTTGTTTTTTCTGTAGTGCTGCCATTTTTTGTTATTTTAATTATTTCAAATAAACGGTATGATTTTTTAGAGCTGATTAATTTATTTATTCTCGCGTTCTTTTTAAGAATAATTTTATCCTTAGTATTTGATTCATTTACTGATAATACTACGGATGATGTACTGCGTTTAGGAGATAATTATAACGCTAATGAAATAGCATTTGGTGCGTATTTTCTTGTTGTCTTAATTGGGCTTAAGAATTTAGTAACTAACCGTCTAACTAAAATTAGTTATCTTCAAATAGGTCTTGCTCTTTTAACAATAGGGTTAACTTCCTCAAGGAAAACTTTTTTGGCAGTTGGGATAATTTTAATCGGATATATATATCTTAATAGGTCAAGTAATATTGTAAAGAGGTATTTTAAATATTTCATTTCATTATCTTTTATTTTGTTTGTTTCAGTTACTTTTATTGCTAATACGAATGTGGGCAAACGAATTAGTGGCGGGTATACTAGAACTATTGAGGCTGAAAGCACAGAGACAATGTTCGATAGTAGAATGGGTCAATATGTATTGGCTATTGATGTTGTAAAAGAAGACCCTATCACTGGCATTGGTTTGTATAATTTCGCATACCTCCTGAGAGATGGCAGGACAGCACATTCTGAGTATATTGTCCAGTTTGTAGAATGTGGTATTATAGGAGTAATTTTAATATTCCTTTTTTATCGTTCGTTATTTTTAGGGTTGCTTACTAAGAGACATAACAATATTAAGGATAGAAGAATTAGTGAATTTTTTATTTTCTTTTTATTATCAGCGCTTTTTATTATGCTTGGTAGTTGGATGTATAATAGAGACATCTATTGGGTAATAATAGGGTTGCTAATAAAATATATTGAATACAAACCTGCTTTAATGGGCAAGTTGATTAAATGATAAAGATTTCATAACCTTTATCATATATGAATTTACGTTCAGTAAGGATATAATTATTATGAGGTTTTGTTTGTGGGGGTCAATAGCAAAGGGTTTAGATGGTAATCCAGTAGGTGGCGGTGAGCAGCAATTAGCTTTAATTGCAAAATATTTAAATAAGCTGGGACATAAGGTTGTTATTATAGATTTCGATATTGCTCGTGATACAGATTTTGATGGAATCGAGGTTTTGGCAATTGCTGCACGCTCTAAAAATAGGATTGCTAATTATTTTACACTTTACAAATTATTAAAACTAGTTGAAGCTGATGTATATTATGCTAGAATCAGATCTTCAATACACTTATTAGCCCTTTTAACTTCTAAAATAAATAATTCAATTTTTATATATCATTTAGCTTCTGATTTAGATTCGTTAAATTTTAAGAGCAGGTGGCGTGGTCTCTATTCAAAATTATTATCTCCTAAAAAAATCATCACTAATTTAATTCATTCGGAGTTGCTGTTTCATATAGTATTAAAAAATGCTAGTCTACTTATTACTCAAAATAGTGAGCAGTACCAAAACCTTAAAATTAAGGGGTTTCAGAATGTTTGTGAAATAAAAAATTTATTTGAATTTATACCCCATAATTATACTAAGGATGCCCCTAACAAAAAGAGAGAATATTTTATGTACATAGGTTCTTTAGACCTTCGTAAAGGAGTTAAAGAATTGCAAATAATTATTGATGCAAACCCTAGTTTGAACTTTTATATTTTAGGTAAAGCAAGAGATAAAGCAGGCCTTGGTTTTGTTAATAATATGAAATTTAGAAATAATGTGAATATTCTAGGACATCAGCCCCATAATAAAGTGCTGGAACACTTAAATGGGGCTTTGGGTTTGATAAGCACATCTATTTACGAAGGATTCTCAAATGCGTTTATTGAAGCGTGGAGCCTTGGAGTCCCAGTACTATCGTTGAACTCCAATCCATCTAATGTTTTAAATGATTATAACTTGGGTAGGTTTTATTCTAGTAGTATTGAACGAATGATAAATGATATTAAAGATTTCAATTCCATTCAATTTGATAAAAATGAAATAATGGATTATGTCAAAACTAATCATGATCCATTAAAAAATACAAATAGAATCATTCAAGAATTAGAGCAATTATATTGAATAAGTTAATATTGTACATTAGTCTTGTTTTGCATGGGCTAACATAAGAGATGTATTTACTCTAAATATTTAGGAATTAATTTTGATGCCAATGTAAGGATACTTCACTTTCCGCGTTGGGGTAGCGAACCTTTTTTAATTGAAATTGGTGATAATGTTACTATAACTAGAGGGGTTTGTTTTGTCAATCATGATGGTGGGGTCGCTTTATTCCGAGAGGAGTACCCAGGATTAAATGTCTTTGGTAAAATAAAAATAGGTAATAATGTTTTTATTGGGATTAATAGTATAATCATGCCAGGCATTACTGTCGGAAATAATGTTGTTATTGGTGCTGGAAGTGTTGTAAATCGTAATATTCCTGATAATGTTGTAATTGCTGGTGTTCCAGCTAAGGTTATTAAAAGCATCGAAGACTATAGAATATCATCACTTAGAAAATCAATACAAATAATAGATGGTATTGAAAGGGAAAAACAAATACTAGATTTTTTAAAAAATGACAATGAGTTTTAAAAAAAACTTATTTGTTATATGATGGTAATTCCTAAGTTTAGGATATTATTTAATAAGTGTTGAAAATTATCAAAATATATTTTATGAAGAATATGAAAAACATAAAACTTTTGGATATAATATATAGTGATATAATGAGATATTATAAACGGTCTGGTGGTGTTTTTGGAGTATTGTTATTGCTAATAAACATTAATTTATATTACATTCTAATTTTGCGAATAGGAAACTATATTTATGGCAAGAAGTGTCTATTTCCATTGTTTATAGTTATTTACCCATTATATTTTCTCTTGAAGATTATTACCAATAACGATATAAGTATTAAAGCAGATATTGGGGGTGGCTTGTATTTAGGCCATATAGGCGGTGTAGTTATTTCAAGAAGGGCTATTATTGGCGAGAATGCTGATATATCGCATCAGGTAACTATTGGCGTTAGTGGTAGTGGAGAAAATTCTGGAGCTCCACAAATTGGTAGGAATGTGTATATAGCTCCTGGTGCTAAAGTATTTGGTAAGATTATAATAGGGGATAATGTGAAAATAGGAGCTAATGCTGTTGTATATAAGGATTTGGAATCCAATAGTATAGTAGCGATTAAGAATTCAATGGAGGTTATTTCAATGAAAGGTAATAAATCTCAAGTTAAATAATAGTCTTTTTTTAATAAAGTAGTATTGTCAAATATTAATAGAAGAATTCTTATTTTTTCTCAAACCCTTGAAAGTGGAGGTGCAGAAAAACAGGCTGTAATGATTGCCAATGCACTATCAGAAACGTTTAGTGTAAAATTAATTGTTTTCTATGGTGGTAAAACAAGCCAGAGGATTAAAGATCAAATCGCTGCTGATGTAGATTTGATATTATTACAGGGAACTAAATTAATGAGAATTATTAAATTATTTAAAATTCTCAAAAAATCCAGCCCATACATTCTTTTCAATTATCTCTTATTCCCGAATTTATTAGGTGGTTTCATTAGCAAATTTATATCAAATAGCATATCTATCGGAGGGATTAGGAGTGCTATTATAGTCAAAAAGAAAACACCTTTTAATCGTTTTGCTCACAATAGCTTAAATAAAAAAACAATATTTAATAATTACTCTGGATACACACGATATACTACACAGGGATTCAAAAAAGAAAAATCGCATGTTATCCCTAATGCAATTGAAATTTCAAATGAAGAAATAATACGAAATAAAAAAAGAGTTCCCAATATAATATCAGTTGGTCGTTTTGAGGAAGTAAAAGATTATTACACCGCCCTTCAGTCTATTAAAGGTTTGCTTGTTAATGGAGATAAATTTACATATACACTAATTGGATGGGGTGCATTGGAAGGCCAAATTCTTCAATGGATTATTGAGTTAGAAATCCCAAATGAAATTGTAAATGTTGTTATAAATCCTCCGCAAATTGATAAGTACTACATTGATGCAGATATTTACCTTCAAACTTCGCTATTTGAAGGCTTGTCAAATACAGTAATGGAGGCCATGTCTTATAGCTTGCCTTTAATTGTGACTGATGTTGGAGATAATAATAAGCTAGTACACGATGAATACAATGGCTTTCTTGTTGCTGTCAAAGACGCTGATTCAATCGTTAAACGCTTAAAAATATTATTATCTGATTATAACACAAGAATTAAATATGGAAAAAATAGCTATAAAATCGTAAAAGAAAATTATTCTATAGAAGTAATGCAAAACAAATATTTGGCACTTATTAAACAGCTTACTAATGGTTAAGAAGCCTAAAATTGCCGTAATTGGCCTAAAAGGACTACCCGCTTTTGGTGGCGCCGCTGCTGTTGGCGAGAATATTATAGAGCAATTAAAAGATAAATATGATTTTACAGTATATTCTGTTGCTTCACATACTAATGAGAAAACCGGAATTTATAAAGGGGTTAAGCAGATTGTTTTTAATCAAATAAAGAATAAGAAAATAAATACAGTTGTTTATTACATTAAAGCAACCGCTCATATTCTGTTTAAATCTAAATACAATTTAGTCCATTTGCATCACCGAGACGCCGCTTTTATTATTCCTTTTCTTCGTCTAAAGAACAGGGTTATTCTTACAACGCACGGGATGGTTCTTACAGATAAATGGAAATCACTGAAGTGGTTGTTTAACATTCAAGACCGCGTGTTTTTGGGGCTGGCAAATATAATTACAACAGTTTCCTTAAAAGACAAGCGCATTGTAAATTCTATTCTAAGTAAAAAAGTACAAATAGAGTATATTCCCAATGGAGTCAATCTAAATGATGAATTCGTTTACGAGCATAATGAGTCTATTGTATTTGCAGCGGGGAGAATTATTCCTAATAAAGGATGTCATGTTTTACTTAAAGCACTTGTACGCTTAAATTATAAAGGTCATGTTAAAATTATAGGTGATATGAATCAGATGCCTATTTATAAGAAAGAATTGATTGCCATAGCCAAAAGAATTGAAAACATTGAATTTATAGGTTTAATTAAAGACCATGCTCTGTTAAATCAGCATATTAGTACTGCTAAATTATTTGTTTATCCTTCGGAAATTGAATCGATGTCCATGATGATGCTTGAAGTAGCATCTTTTAAAACGCCATTAATTTGTTGTAATATTCAAGAGAACAAAGATGTTTTTGACAATGAACAACTGTTGTATTTCCAAATTGGAAATGTGGAAGATTTAGCGAGTAAAATTGAATGGGCTAACGCTAACTATTCTCTAATGTTAGAGAAAGCAGAAAACGCTTTTTTAAAATTGAAGAATAATTATTTATGGTCTGATATTGCTGCTCAATATGAAAACACATATGATGTTCTTCTTAATAATTGAATTTCGTAATGTTTTCATTATTAAATAAATATATAAAACAACACCTTCCAATAATTCTAATCCTTTACATCGGAGCGATTATTTTATTGGTTACATTGCCCCTCAACTCATCCTCCGAACTCAACAACATCAGTATCCTCCAGCTGCGTGGTGATTATTTCTTTCATATTGTGATGTTTCTACCCTGGGCCTTTTTTCGTTCAGCCACTCAATTCAAGCCATTTATTTGGTTTTCCTTTGGGCTGCTTTTTGCCATAGGAACGGAATCATTGCAATATTTTCTTCCCTACCGCACATTCAATATAAACGATTTATTAGCAAATGCAATGGGCGTTGTTTTTGGTGCCGGCATTTTTTTGACCTTTGTAAGGTCAAGGAAAAAAGAGTAAACAGATGGATTTCATTTTCAAATAGAAGCGCCCGGCATAAAAATATATATCCCAAATTTGATTCATTGTGATAACTGCTACTGAGGAAATATTTGTTTTCAGGATAATCCAAATCGAATACCTGGAGGATGATTTAAAAAACGGCCTCTTTGCTAAAAACTTTGCCCCTAATAAAACGAGTAGGCCAACAAACAATGGCCAATGAAGCTATAATCGAGCGAAGAAATACAATAAGTGTTCCTCCGTTTCAAAATACTGTAATTAATGATTATGTACCATTTTACTTTTCTATACGTACGCCCATGTTATTCAATATTATAACAGGGAAAGGAGTGAAAAAACGTCATCAGGCTGACATTATTTATATGGTTTTTAAGCTGACTGATTTAGCAAACGACAAATTTCAGTGGTGCTTTACAGATGGAAATGCAACCAAAGAAATAAGTAAATGGTTCACTGATTTGAAAAATTTGAACAAAATAGACTGGCGATCTATATATTCAACCGATTTCAGTTCAGATAATATAGATGTGGATACGGATAGGATTAGGAAAAAACACGCTGAGTTTTTGGTAAAAAATCATGTGCCATCTGATTTAATCACTGCTTTGATCGTATATAATACGTCAACAAAAGTAAAAGTTGACAATTTACTTAAAAAGATTAATTTTGTTACCAATGTAGTGGTTAGTCCGCACGATAAATTCTATTTCGGATGAAATACCAAAAAGGAAATTTACTTTCTGCTCCGGTAGAAGCCCTTGTGAATACCGTTAACACTGTTGGTGTGATGGGTAAAGGGATTGCCTTGCAATTCAAAGAACGTTTTCCGCAAAACTTCCAGGCTTACAAAAAAGCCTGTAGCAATGGTGAAATGCAAATCGGGACCATGTTTATGTTTACCGAAGCAACAACAGATGGAGAAAAAATCATTATCAATTTCCCAACAAAAAGGGAATGGTATCGCAAATCTCAATACAACTTTATTGAAGAAGGATTGAAAGATCTCGCAAAAGTCTTGAAGGAAAAACAGATCAAATCGATTGCGATTCCTCCTTTGGGCTGTGGCAATGGAGGGCTTAACTGGAATATTGTGAAGCAAATGATAGAAAAGTATCTAGCTGACATTAATGGAGTAGAAATCATTGTTTTTGAACCGGATGAAGCCGTTAAAGAAGTATTGCAAAAAGAACAAATAAGTAAGCATTCAAAGCTTACCAATGCCCGTGCGATGTTGCTCTATGCCTTGTTTTGGTACGAGCAGTTTGGCGAAGACACCACTGTGTTTACAGCAAATAAAATTGCTTACCTATTGCAGGAAAGCGGCGAAAATCTGAAACTTTCATTTGTACAACATCATTATGGCCCTTATGCCCAGGCAGTTGAGAAAGTCCTTTATGCGTTAAATGGCACTTATTTATCTGGCTTGGAACAAATGACTGCAAAGCCGTTTGAACCCTTACAACTCAATTACAACCGGAAGGAGGAAGTTGATGAATATGTGGCCAACAACCTTAGTTCTGTACAAAACGCAAGGTTGAACAATGTATTTAAACTATTGACCGGTTTTGAATCAACGTTCTCACTCGAATTGCTCACATCGGTTTATTATCTGATGTCACATGAAAAATTGAGCACACCGGAAAAATTATCCCAAGCCATAAAATCATGGAACCAGCAAAAAGCAACGAAGATAACAGACGAATACATTCAAATCGCTTTCGACCACATCAACAAGCGGCAGCCCCAACTACAGCTTGATTTTAGCTAAATATGCAAACGATTAACCCGTCATTTGCAATTATTCCGGGTATCTTGTTTGACTCCCTCTTTTTTATCACATTTGCACGGGCATCAAAAAGCAACAAACCACATGGATTTCACATTTAAAACATACGAAAATTTACTTAACTCCCTGCTTTCGCGGGGTTTTTTGTTTTACACCTACGACCAATATAACGAAGCTAAATTTCACACTGAGCGAAGCCGAAGTGCTTCAAATTTTACTAATGGTGAAGTCGAAGTGCAACAAATCACGAAATCCCTTGAATCAGTCAAATTCAAAAAATTCAAAAATTCAATTCCGAAGAGGAGGCAGGACGATTCGGATTCAAAGATTAATCCCTACTATAAATTCCAATCTCTTGAATCTCTTGAATCCTTTGAATCTTTGAATTTAATAATTTTAAGACACGACGTCGAAGCCCACTACCCCAACGCACTAAAAATGGCCCAAATCGAGCGCAAACTTGGTATCAAAGGAAGTTACTATTTCCGCATCTTCCCCAAAGCAGGCAACGAAGCCATCATCAAACAAATCGCTGCCCTGGGTCACGAAATTGGCTACCACTACGACGACCTTACACACTGTAATGGGGAACATGAAAAAGCCATTCTTCGTTTCCAAAAAAACCTTACTTATTTACGCCAATTCGGCCCAGTCACCACCATCACCATGGAAGGCGCCCCCCTTTCCAAATACGACAACCGTGACCTATGGGAAAAAAGAGAGATGAGAGGTGAGAGATGAGAGGTGAGAGGTGAGAGGTGAGAGGTGAGAGGTGAGAGGTGAGAGGTGAGAGATGAGCGAGGACTACTCATCACTCACAACTCAACTCTCATCGCTTCCTTTACGCTCAACTCTCATCGCTTTTTATAGATGCGTTACACAATATAAAAACAAAAAAAACATGAGTCAAATAAACAGTTTCCGGGATTTAATCGTTTATCAAAAGGCATACAAGCTGGCGATGGAAATATTTGAAATCACTCAATCTTTTCCAAAAGAGGAAAAATACTCACTTACAGATCAAATTCGTCGTTCTTCAAGATCCATTACATCAAATATTGCTGAAGCATGGAGTAAAAGAATTTATCCAAAATCCTTTGTCAGTAAGTTAAGTGATTCGTTAGGTGAAGAATACGAAACCGAAGGATGGCTGGATTATTCTTTAGATTGCAAATACATAGACAAGGATCAGCATACAAAGCTTTTGATTGGGTATGATGAAGTGCGGAAAATGCTTATTTCTATGATTAACAATCCCGAGAAATTTTGCAAATAACTGGCTCACCTCTCATCTCTCATCTCTCACCGCTTCCTCACCGCTCACCTCTCATCGCTTTCAAACTCCTACAAACAATCAGCATTATTTGTTTATTTTTGCATAAAATAATGCATTATGAGTACAGAATTTGGATCTAAAATAAACAAGCTCCTTCAACTTCAGCCTCCTGGCGTGGTGCTAACAAGCAGTTGGTTAAAAAAACAAGGGTATAGCCCTGGGCTTTTGAGAAATTATCGCAACAATCATTGGTTGGCAACAATAGGCAATGGTGCCATGATCAGGAGTAATGATGCTGTTGATTATTTAGGTGCCGTCTGTGCTTTACAGCAACAATTAAATTTGAATGTACATCCGGCGGCAAAAACGGCGCTCTCGCTCTTAGGCAAAACACATTATCTTGAACTTAATGCCAGCAAAATCTTCCTGTTTGGAACCAGCAACGAAAAATTGCCTACCTGGTTTAAAAATAGGAAATGGGGTGTTGAAATAGAACATTTCAACACTTCTTTTCTACCTCCCGAAAAAGGTTTAGTTGACTATCAACACAAAACCTTTACAGTGAAAATTGCATCAGCAGCCCGCGCCATGATGGAATGTTTGTACCTGACACCTCATGAACAAGACCTTTTAGAGTGTTTGCAAATGATGCAGGGCTTAACCTATTTAGTTCCAAATACCATACAAGACCTGCTTGAAAACTGTACCTCTGTAAAAGTGAAAAGGCTCTTTCTTTACCTGGCAGACAAATCAGGGCATGATTGGTTCAACCGGTTGAATATTAATCACATAGATTTAGGAAAAGGTAATCGGAGTTTGCTGACCGATGGCGTGTATGTAAGCAAATATAAGATAACTGTACCAAAAGCACTGGAGGCTGATGTATATCCTGAAGTATAAGAAACAGGTTCAGCTTTTATTGT
>Ga0265295_1003126_pt1 | contig 24724 bp, 22 predicted proteins | sample Munlansysbiofilm_FD_192503 | JGI IMG/M metagenome (GOLD analysis project Ga0265295, IMG submission 192503) | Leachate microbial communities from a municipal landfill in Southern Ontario, Canada - Methane capture system biofilm | ecosystem: Engineered > Solid waste > Landfill > Unclassified ... | reverse complement strand
TATGGATGAATTTAAGGAATGGGCAGAAGCCCAAAAAACGGCTGAACAGGGCAGTAATAAGGTTGCCCTAGCAAGCTAAAAACGTCAATGACCGGAGAGAATTTACAGCACATTTTGGACTTGACCTCTTCTTATGTTTGGATTGTTTGGTTTGGTTACGTATCAGGGCTTTCCAAAGATCATGATTTATTCATACCCTGTTTCAGATTCTAAAGTAGAGAATGTAAAGATAAAAACTTCTAGTAACGACCTCGTGAAGATAGTTTCTAAAGATAGTGACTTTGAATTAGAGGAGTCATTCTCAGATTTTATTAATAAAACTAAAGGCCATCCGACTCTTGGCAGTCCAGACGCCGATATCCCTTTTTACGTGATGTTTTCTATACAAACTATATTGATCCTTGGAATGCTTGGCGCCCTATTTTTTGAGTACTACAGGAACCGCAGGTTATTAAGGATTTTAGGCGATCAATGAATGAGAGATAACAAATTGTTGCAAGGGGCATTTGACCCGCTGCCCATTTTTGCTGCCGCAAAAATAGTCATCGCCTCAAATGCCCCTGAGCTCAGGCGTTATGCCCAAGGGAGAAGAAATGGACGAAGTAGTTAAGGACATACTTCTATTGATGGTCGGTGCAGCTATTGTCAAAGTTAAATAGGGTCGGACCAAGCTAACTACCGAAAACCAAAACACTTAATCCCAAAATAGCGCCGTTTTTTGCTCTTAAACTCCCCTTTTGCCAGCAAAAAAATATACTTTAAGAAAATTACAAAATAGTTAGTCAGCTTGACAAGCCGACTAACTATTTTTTTACCCTTATCCAATTTTACGTAACCTCCGTAAGCATTACATACCGCCGCTCACCAAGTTATACTGCGAGTTAACGCTGCTCAAAATTAATAGCGCACAGCTAAAATTGCGTCAGCTTACTCTCCGGCACTCCCCACTAAAGGCAGTTGTTTCTCAATCTCGAAATAGACGATAAATTTTGCCCCTTTAGCAGCATCCTCTTCTGGGGATAGGCAGCGTCTTGTCATTTGTTCGATCAATTTGGGGTCGTTATCTTCACTAGTTTTTTTAAGAAACAGCCTCACCCCTTGATATCCAGCTGCCTGATCAATGAATAGGTAAGCCGCGTATGGGTTTTCCTGTAAGTTCTTATGGCTCAAGCGGTCACGCATAATCAGCGCTACTTTGCCATCTTCCATCACGTGAGGACGTGCGTAAATTGCTGAATCTACACGGCCTGCACTGTCGGCGGTTGAGAGAACTCCCGTACCCTTATGCTCTGTAAAGTATTTTTTCAATTCCATGTTTTCCCCTTTTGTTAAATTGGTTATAGCCATATCAGTTTTAGTTGCCCTGATTTTGCGGATAGCCTGTGTGCATGGGTTGCACAGAGCCCGTTTACTGCTCAAAAAAACTACGGCAATAAGCGGTTGCGCTGTAGCTTTTGGTTATGAACACTGAGTAGGAGGAGAGTATAGCTTAGCTTTGTGGATACTCAAGGGGCTTAGTGTAATCAACAGTGCTAAGAGTTTAAGATTGGGCAGTATCGGGTCGATGAGGTAACTAAGCGACCGGATGACAGAGGTGGAAATTGCGTACCTATATCAATGCCGTGGGGGTGTAATGACAATTAGCCAACTGACCTTTAACCCGCCATCTCGTGCTGAGTATGCTAGCACTCAGAACGACTCTCAAGTTCAGCAATCCTTTGCCATCACACTGAATCAGGCTCAAGAGTCATTGACCGATCGTGCGCAGGAGGCGCGGGAGGTGCTACGTCTGTTGCGCGAGTGTCTGCTTGGGGAGCTGTCGTATAGTGAGGAGGACATGGAGCTACTCTCTTCGTATAACTTTGCGAAGCCGTTTAGCTCTGCTGGTTACGACCACTATCGGGAAGTTTCTGTTGCCTCTGCTCCGCACTATGCTAGTGAGTCGATGGCTACGTCGCAACTGCCTAATTCTACTGCGGGTGCAGATAGCGCTGAACCTGTCGCTGCGCAGGATAATCTGCGCGCCAATATTGAACAGCTGATCGATCAGGTGGCACAAGATGTTGGTCTGTCCGCGACCTTGATCCGTTCCGTGGTAAGTGCTGAAAGCTCGTTTCAGCCCGATGCGGTGTCACCTGTTGGTGCGCAAGGGCTGATGCAGTTGATGCCTGGTACTGCCGCTGATCTGGGGGTGGAAAATAGTTTCGACCCGCAGCAAAACCTGCTTGGCGGTAGCCGCTACCTCAAACAACTGCTCACCAAATATGATGGCGATATAGATCAGGCTTTGGCTGCGTATAACTGGGGGCCAGGCAATGTCGATCGTAATGGGTTGGAGCAGCTCCCGACAGAGACGCGCAACTACATAGCCAAAGTTAAGCAGGCCTCCTCTAACTTTGGTTAGTTGACTCAATTTTCGCCCCAGCCTGACCACTTTTTTACTTTTTCTGTTGTGCTGGCCCTGCAGGTTTGTGTCGTCGCCGAGGATAATATTGGAAAATGTCGATCGTGCAAATGTCTGGGGCTAATTTGGGGCGCGGTATGCAGCATCTATCCGCTATGCATATTCAGGGCTATAATCGTGGGCATGAGTTAATCAACCTCAGTGCGGGTAGTTCAAGGTAGATCAACTGTAAAGGAAAGGGGGCCACTCAATTACAGCCCCCTTGTAAGTGCAACTAATTATTCAACCATGAAAAACTTGCTCTGTGGTACGCCACAGATCTGACATTTTTCAGGGGCAGAATCATAAACGGTATTGCCGCAGATTTCACAGACATAGATCGGACGATCCGCCAGGTCCTTGCCATCTTTTACCGATTCGAGAGCAGCTGAATAGAGGGTGAAGTGAATTTCTTCAACTGGCAACGCATTGCGGAAGGACATCTCGGCGCGCTTATCTCCTTCGGCTTGTGCTTCAGCCAAGTAGGGAGGGTACATCTTCTGAAATTCAAAACTCTCGCCTGCGATAGCTTCGGCAAGGTTTTCAGCTGTATTTCTGATTCCCCCCATCGCTCTTAAATGGGCATTAGCGTGCACTGTTTCTGCGGCAGCAGCAGCCCGAAAAAGTTTGGCTACTTGAGGCATACCATCAACTTCGGCCTGTGTAGCATAGGCTAGATATTTTCGGTTTGCTTGACTTTCCCCTGCGAATGCGTCTGCTAAATTCTCTTTTGTGGACATGTGCTTCTCCTTGATTGGGTGTCTAAATTTAAAGATTATATGATTCTCCACTACAGGTTAAAAGCATCTTTGAAAATCCCCTGTGTGGTGCCCCCCCTGCCGTGGAATTAATTTACCTGATAGAGTGATTTTAGCAAGTGAAGGTTAGCGCAATGATCTTAAGATTGTAAACAATTTATATATTATTGTGCCACAGCGCCTAGCCACTTATTTAAGTATAAAAAATTACCACTGAGAATAATCTATTACATAATTTTCTGCTAATGCTTATTGTGGTATGTGGCTATAATGCCGGTTATTTCTTGCGCAGGTTTTAGCGCCTTAAATTGACAACTGGTCAGGTTTGCCATACTTTAAAACCAGTAGATAAAACAGAAGATTACTCTGGCAAGCATGCATGTTGCGTTGCCAGAGCAGATGAGATCTTAGGTTGATAAGTGCGTGCTTTGATTTAGCCCGATCGCTTGAATTTGGAACAGCCTAGGCTAGAATTCGATTGCTGGTGGGAACTCTGGCCTTCGATCTCTCTGTATATTGATTGTCAACCATTTGTTGATATGGTGGAAGATTAGATGCATGACTAAATAGTTTCCGAAAAGACTGGCACACCAATCTACCTCAGAGGAGAATAACATGGCACGACCGAGAGATACTGCGTTCCATCGCACCTTACCTTTAAGTACCGATCTTGATCTGCGGCGTGGTTTTATGGTGATTAATGAACCGCTGGTTGGCAATGTGCGCTTTGGCCGCTTGCTTGAGGTGCTTGATAAAATGGCTGAAGAGACGGCGCTCAATTATGTGCGCCAGTTTTATCCCGAAGCGCGAGTTGTTACGGCTGCGATTGACGAAATAATGATCATGGGTGCCGCTGATGTTACGCGTGATATTGTGCTGCATGCGCGCATTAATCATATTGGCCACACCTCAATGGAGGTTGGTATTCGCGTCGAACACCCCGGTGATCCGGGCGTCTACATTGCCTCATGCTTTTTTACTATGGTCGCCAGATTAGGTGTTGGTGCACAGTCAAAGAGCGTTGCCATTCCAGCCTTGGAGTACCTCGACGAGTTGGAGCAGCGACATTTTGATAACGCTATCAACAGCCGCAAGGCCTATCGCACCGAACGGGAGATGGCGCAAGAGCCACCGAGTCGCGAAGAGTACGAACTGCTTAACCGCCTGCATGCGGCACAAGAGCAGCCGGAATTTAATGGGCTGTTGTCGGCTAATTTGGTGGCTGACTCCTGGGAGCGCATGTATCCGGCTAAGGAGAATGTGCCGACGACGATCTTTGGTGGTTATCTGATGCGGCGCGCCTACGAACTATCCTCTATCTGTGCAGAGCTGGTCGCCCCTAACCGGCCTGTTATTGTTGCGGTTAACCGTGTAAACTTTTTTACCCCGGTGAATCTTGGTGACAAACTGCATTACACCTGTCGGGTTATCTATACCGGGGAGACCTCGGTGTGCGTAGAGGCAAATATTTGCCGTATCAGCCGAGATCGCACCAGTCAGGCGCTATCGAACTCCTGTCTGTTTACCTTTGTCAATGTCGATGAAAATTTGGTGCCGCAGCCTGTACCGACAATCTATCCAACCACCTATGGTGAGGATGCACTATATTTGCAGGCCTATCGGCGCAGTAAAAATATTGGTCGCCATCAGCATTAAGGAGTCGCCTGCCATCTATATCTTCTGGTGCCCGCCACACCTCTATGCATCTTTGCTGTATGGCGGGCATTTATCTCTCAAGTTCGTCTTAGCTGTTTGTTGCGATGGCGGCGCTGTTGTTCTCTGGCGCAGGCTAAGGCGCGATTAATGTTTACTGATGCGCTTTGATGTAGGCTAAGCAGGATTCCGCACTAGTGGCGACCACCGTATCAAGCATCATCAAATTGTGCGACAGCTGAAAATCTTCGATAGTCTTGCCATCCTTACACCGTGTTGCGCAGGCATCCAACTGCTGTGCTTCTCTGACTCTGACGATCATCTCGCGGCAATCTGCAGCATAGGCGTAAACCTGTTTGCCGAGTGCTGTGGCAAAACCAATCTCAAACACGGTGCCCGAGTCTGGTTCAAGGCCGCGAAAAGGGTTCAGGTTAGCCATGACAATATCCGCTGATTGGATAAGTTGGATATTGGCCGTGCGAATGGCTCTGGCAATTTCATGCGCCGTTCCCTGATTCTCAATAAGGTTGTCGAGGGGGAACATGCCAATAAAGCCGTAGGCAGAGGCAAGTTGTTTCAACTTTTCACCAATGGTGATTGCCTCAGGTTCGAAAACGTCGGGGCCGGCTAGATAGATTTTTTGCATAGAGATTTTCCTTTGAAGTTGGTGCGGGTGCTAAGGGCGTGGGTAAATTTCAAAATATAGAGTATTATTCAGGGTATTTTCGCTAAAATGCACTAGCTTAGCCGTGCCCACTAGATTATACTGCCAGCGCTGAAACTAACCTGTACATAAATATTTATGCCGTGGCAGAAAAATATTTAAAAAAACGATTGACTAATCCTATACCTTTTATAGATAATCACCGCGTCTGACGGGTTGACGCCAACAGGAGTCGACGTTGTAGCAGCTATGCAATGGATAGAATTAGCTGCTTTGTGCTAGGTGGGTTACTTATTTAGCATAAATCTCAGATTATGATCATCGTCTATTAAATTTATTACCAATATATTGCTGGGGTATCGCCAAGTGGTAAGGCAACGGACTCTGACTCCGTCACCGCAGGTTCGAATCCTGCTACCCCTGCCAAAAAAATAAGGCACTCACTAGCAAAGTGGGTGCCTTTTTTTATCGGTTGCGAGCGCAGATAATGCCTGCGCCGTTAATTTAGCTAAGTTGCATTTGGGTTAGCTGTGCAGTTAGTGCCGATATCTCAGATTGGAGCGCAGCGCTGGTCGGGTCTCCGGCCGGAAGGGCAGCAAGCTCTTGTTCTAGCGCACTGATCTCCTCTTCTAGGTCAGATGTGTCGCTTTCACTAGAGGAGCTGCTCTCGGCTGCGCCTCCACCACCGGCTGGTGCTGCACCTTCAGGCGGCGCAGCTTCTGCGCTTTCATCCTCGCCTTGAGCTGGTTCCATTTCCGCCTCTGCACCTGCTGACGCAGGGGCAACCGTCTGGGCAGCAGAGAGTGCATAACCTTCCTCGGATATCTCTACCGTATCGCCCGCAACCGTGATATTTGCGGCGCCGGAATTTTTTTCACTATCGGCCTCTTGCACGCCGCTAATTGAGCTACTCTGTTTTGTGGCGGCGATAGAACTACCACCAGTACTGGTCAAGATTTCCATAATATACCTCTCTTTGTCTGCCCTTGCTGTTGCCCACAATAGGTTGCGCTGCATCACAGCTAGTTCACTGCTATTGTAGTTACTCCTGTTTTAGTAACTATAAACCCACGCAATCAGAGGTCAAGGTCAATTACCAAACTTCTAAGCTTATGCAACAAACTGTTACAATTGGGCAGCTATTTATGCCGGTCAAAGGCCAAAATCCCGCCTGTTTAGCCAATATTCTCGGTGCGGGTAGCATCTACCAATCTTTGCGGCCAATCACTACAGATAAAAGTTGCTCCGGCAGCGGTAAAATATTGCGCTCGTTCAACATCGTTAACGGTCCACAGATTGGTGCGTATGCCATGGGCACGCAGCTGTTGTATCAAAGCCGCATCGGTAATCTGTTGCTCTGGATGGTATGCGTCAACCGCTAGATCTTGCAAATAGGCAATTAGGTGGTCGGGGTGGTGGAGTTCAGCCAGAGCTGCAGTGGCTATGTTGGGATTAATGCCTTTGCACTGGCGCAGATAATCATGGTTAAACGATGATACCAATACCAGATCCTCCGCTGCGCTCGCACTGATTTGCTCCAGCACGGTCTTAACAATAATTTCATCTGCAGCGCTGCTAGCCTGATCTTTGATCTCCAAGTTGACGGGAAAATCGTGCTGGTGGCAATAGTGCAGCAGCTCTGTTAAACGCGGAATCCTTTGCTGGTTAATGGCGCTGAAGCCTGTTTTTGCCACTGCAGCCGAAGCTATGGTGGCAAAAGGGTCCTGCTGGATAAACCATGAGCCTGTATTGAGCGTTTGCAGCTCTGCATAGCTGAAATCGCGCACATACCACGGGCTGCGCGGGCGAAACTGTTCCAGTGCCGCGACATTGGTTGTGCGCTCCAAGGTGAGATCGTGAAAAATTACCGCTACCCCATCGCGCGTTAATTGGATGTCGGTCTCCCATAGATCGGCACCACGCTGGCGCGCTATATCGAACGCCAGCATGGTGTTTTCTGGAGCTATAGAGCGTGCGCCGCGATGGGCGCATATATAGCCGTTATTGCACAACCGTTGAAAAAAAGTGCTCATTCTCAGCGTTGCAAGTTTACAAGGGTGCGGCCATGCAGCTGCCCTTTGAGCATGGCGTTAATCTTCTCCTCCAGTCCCTCAAGGCTGATCTCGGTAACTGTCTGCTCCAAATTGTCCAGCTTCCAGTCACTGGCCAAGCGCGCCCAAGTTTGGCTGCGATAATCCATGGGGCATTGGGCCGAGTCGATACCGATGAGGCTGACACCGCGTAGAATAAACGGAAATACGTTGATGTGCAGTTCCGATGAGGCTACTAAGCCGCAGCAGGTTACTACGCCACCGTAGCGGGTGGATTTGATAGCTGCTGCCAGCGGTTCGCCACCAGCGACATCGACAACACCTGCCCAGCGCTCTTTCATCATTGGCCGTTCCGAACCCGCTAACACCTCATCCCGGCTAATGATCTCTGCGGCGCCGAGATCGGTCAAAAATTGAGCTTGATCCGGCTTGCCGGTGGCGGCTACGACGCGGTACCCGCCTTTTGCTAAGATGGCCACGGCCAAGCTGCCGACACCACCAGTAGCACCGATAACCAGAATATCGCCGTCGCCCGGCTGTACTCCGCCCTGTTCAAGACGTAGCACCGATAGGGCTGCGGTTAGTCCGGCGGTGCCGTAGATCATGCTTTCGCGCAGGCTGAGACCGGCTGGGAGTTTCAGCGCCCATTGTGCGGGAACGCGGATATACTCGCCATAACCACCGGGTGTATTCATGCCCAGATCGTAACTGGTGACAATAACTTTATCCCCGACGGCGAAAGCGCCACTGTCACACTGTACTACTTCGCCAGCGGCATCAATGCCTGGGGTGTGGGGAAATTTGCGCGTAACGCCGGGGTTGCCGGTAGCGGATAGGGCATCTTTAAAATTGATGGAAGAGTAGTGTACTTTTACCAGCAGATCATCGGCGGGGAGCTCGCTGATAGCACGTTGACCGATGGTACGGCTGAATTTTTTTGGTTCATCCTGACTGACGATCATGGCCGTGTAATTTTGCGGGATCATGGGCTTCTCCTGTTAATTCGGGGTGTTAATGAAGTATAGATTATGTTTGCCGCGCTGCAAGCATGGATCTTTTTTTAACGCATTGCATGGTGGCCTAGTCTGTGTATATATGTCAGTATGGTTGTTGATTAGTCAAGTACAGACAAAAAAGTACTATAGTATGTAAAAAGATACTTAGTTGTTATCATTGGAGATATGCCGAGATGGTAGAGCATGATATGGAACAACAGGCGCACGACTGTAGTGATCCCAATTATCGTTGTCCGGTGGAGTTGACTCTGGAGATTATCGGTGGCAAGTGGAAGGCACTTATTCTGTGGCACCTGTCATATAAGACTCTGCGCTTTAGCCAGTTGCAGCGGCGCATGCCGCGGGTCACGCAGAAGATGTTAACGCAGCAACTGCGCGAACTAGAGCGTGATGGGGTGGTGAGGCGGAAAGTGTATCCTCAAGTGCCGCCCAAGGTTGAGTATTCACTGACGCAGTTGGGCGCTACTGTGGTACCGCTTTTGCAGCAAATGTGTGAATGGGGTAAGCAGTTTGCGCGGCGTGATGAGGTGTAGCCTTTGGGAGTGCAGGTGGGGGAAAAGAGAGCGGGTGTGACCTGCGTCAGCACCCGCTGTTCTTGGCTATTTACAGCAGAGCTTTAACCGCGGCTATGGCTGCGGCATAATCTGGCTCAGAGGTTACTTCGCTAACGATTTCGCGATAGGCAACCTTGCCATTTTTATCAATTACATAGACTGCCCGTGCCAGCAGCTTCAACTCGTCGATCAGTAGACCGTAGGCCAGACCGAAAGAGCGATCCTGATAGTCGGAAAGAGTCTGTACGCGCTCAATACCAGCATTGCCACACCAGCGGCTCTGGGCAAAAGGCAGGTCGAGACTGATAGTGTAGGTGAGCACCTCTGCGGGGAGGGATGCAGCGTCCTGATTAAATTTGCGGGTCATGGTGTCGCACACGCCGGTGTCCAGAGAAGGAACCACTGCAATTAACTGAATTTTCCCAGCACCGTCGGCGAGAGTTACTGGCTGCAAGCTATTGGTGACAACTTTGAATTCTGGAGCGCTGTCGCCAACTTTAATATCGGGGCCAACCAAAGTAACTGGGTTGCCCTTAAATGTGATTACCCCTGTTTTTTTGTTTGTCATGTTTCCTCCAGTTGAATTGAGCATAGATTAAGTTGCGTTACATTGCTTTGTGGCAAAACAGACAGCGATTTGGATCGGGATGCCCAGCCGGAAATTCTAGCCCCTCTTGACCGTGGCAATCTTTACAAGATTTTTCGGCGGCTTTTTTCCCCTGCTCATGAACTATTTCATGAAATTCTGCATGGATGGCATCATGAGGGAGGCGCGTTGTGGTTTCGTCTGGGGCTATCCAGAGTACTAAGATGACGATAACACCAATGGCCAGAGTTATAATGTCGCGTTTGTTCACAGTAGAAAGATCCTTAATGGGCGTTAGTCGCCGCGCATGAATAGCATATAGATAAAGAAAAACATGATGACTGCACCGCCGCCGACAAACATGAAGATACCATCTGATGATCTCTCCAGGTCGGTACCGCGTGCGCTCACATAGGTGGTAATGGCGATCAAGCCAGAGAGGCTGATGGTGCAGGTGAGCAGCAGACGCCATTTCATCAATAGGCTGACCCCAACGAATAACAGGGCGGCAGCAATAAATAACCAGTTGTGTAACAGGTCGAGCTCTTGGATGTAGCCGACTATCTCTTTTGTCTGCAGGGCGTGCATCCAGTCTATGGATTGATCCATACTGTTTCCAATCAAGCTTGATAGTTGTCGGGAGCCTTAAGTTCAGCGATAAACACAAATTAGTCGATAAGCGAAAAAGATACCATTTTGTGGAGTAATTACAAGGGGGAAATTGCGTGAAAACCTTGACTCGCCGCTAGTTTATGCCTATCATCGCAGCGCAAAAGCGGCTACAGTAGTGCTGCTGTAACTGAGGCTATTGTGCCTATTGCGCGTAGCTGAAATTATATGTCACTAAGTTTTTTATAGAAGAGTGTTCCCGTGTCTAAAATTTTATCCGAGGGTGGAGTTAGCTGCAATTCTGCGCGTAATCCCAATTATGCTATTGGCGTATTTGACTCAGGCGTCGGCGGCTTGACGGTGTTGCATGAGTTGCGCCAGCTACTTCCAAGCGAAAACCTCGTCTATCTCGGTGATACAGCGCACGTACCCTATGGCACTAAAAGTGCCGAAACGGTACGCAAGTACTCACTGGAGGCGGCCAACTTTTTAGTGCACAAGCAGGTGAAGATGGTGGTGGTGGCCTGTAATACCGCTTCATCGGTGGCTCTAGAGCTGCTGCAGCGCCAATTGTTGGTTCCGGTGGTCGGAGTTATTGCGCCGGGTGCCCAGCGTGCGGTCTCCTTGACGCGCAGCGGCGTTGTTGGGGTGATTGGCACAGAGGGAACCGTGGCCAGCGACGCCTATCCGCAGGCATTGCGCGCCCTCAATGCGCAAATCAAAGTATTTTCCGCCTCCTGCCCGCTGTTTGTACCCCTTGCCGAAGAGGGGTGGGCGCAACATGCCATTGCCGAACTGGCGGCGCGCGAATATCTGGCACCACTACTGGCCGCACAGATTGACACCCTAGTGTTGGGCTGTACCCACTATCCACTGTTGAAACCGATATTACAGCAGGTGCTACCGCCACAAGTACAGATGGTCGACTCGGCGCAGGAGACTGCCTACACCGTGCAGCGCATGCTGGCTGCCGACGGGTTGCTGAACAGTCAGGAGATAGGGAGCTGGCAGTTCTTTGTTACCGATGTGCCACAGCGTTTTGTCAGGGTGGGCGAGGCATTTCTTGGCACCAGCCTGTCCGCGGTAGAACGGGTGGAGCTGGAAGCTGTTAACTGCGGAGTACTGCGATGAAAAAGATACTCTTATTGGTGTTATTTATGGCGGTGTTAGCCTTTGTGGCTGGCGTAGCGCTGGTGTTGAAACCATTTGGCGATTTCACTGCTAAGACCAATAACAATAGTGCTACTGCACCCAAAAGCGCCGCACAACCAGCCGAAGTGCAACGCGAGGTCGTCCTCTATTTTGGTACCCTGGGAGTGCCTCAGTTGGCGCAACAGATGCGCTATATTCCTGAGTGTGCTACGGAGCGCGGGTGCATAATGGATTTGGTGCAGCAGTTGATCAATGGCCCTGATATCGGGGCCAATGCCGAAGTGACCGACTTGGTGCCAGTTTTGCCGGCACAGGCGTTGCTCTTAGATGCCGAGGTGGTCGATGAGACGGTTAATCTCAATTTCAACAAAGCGTTAATTAGCCACCATCCCGGTGGTAGTAGTACCGAGTTATTGACGGTGCATGCGCTTATCAATACCTTGGCGGCAAATTTGCCGCATATCCGCGATATGGTGTTGCTGGTTGAAGGACAACCTATTGCCACCCTGCGTGGCCACGTTGATCTGCGCCTGCCCATAGCTGCCGATTTCTCCTTGGTACGCCAGGAGAACGAAGTGGTGGCGGTGGATCCGCTGGTGCAGCAACTCGATGCTGTGGACATAGACAATTTGGAATCAGGACAAACAGACAACCCCCAGAGCGATCAGACTGGAGAGAATATACAATGAGCCGATTTATACAGACATTAAAAGAGCAGGTGCTGATTCTTGATGGTGCCATGGGTACTATGTTGCAAGCGCGCGGTCTACCCGCTGGCGGTTGCCCTGAGCAGATGAATCTAGATGCGCCGGAGGTTGTTGCCGGTGTGCACCGCGAATATGCCGAAGCTGGCGCGCGTATCATCGTCAGCAATACCTTTGGCGGCTCGCGCAGTAAATTGAGCCATTACGGACTGGAAGATAGGCTGCATGAGATCAATGTGCGCGGTGTTGAGCTGGCCCGCCAGTCGTTGCTCAATCCCGAACTGGATTTTGTCGCCGGTTGTATCGGTCCCACTGGGCGTTTTGTTGAGCCCGTTGGTGATGCCGAATTTGCCGAGATGGTCGAGATCTTTGGCGAGCAGGTGCGGGCGCTGGCCGAGGGTGGTGCTGACTTAATCACCTGCGAAACCTTTCTCGATATTCGCGAATTAAAGGCCGCAGTCGTGGCTTGCCGCCAATACTCCGATCTGCCGGTGATGGCGCTGATGACTTTTGACGATGGTGGGCGCACTGTTTTGGGCACGCCGCCTGCTGCTGCTGCAGTAATTCTTGAGGGGCTACAGGTAGACGTGGTCGGCACCAACTGCGGTCTGGGTATTGATGGCATCTGTGAACTGATCGAGCAGATGCGCAGCGTAAGTTCGTTACCCATGATTGCCCAAGCCAATGCTGGTCTGCCGATAATGCTCGATGGTGAGACTATCTTCCCCGCCAGCCCGCAGGATATGACGGTGTGTCATGAGCGTCTGATTGAGTTAGGGGTGCGGGTTATTGGCGGCTGTTGTGGCACTACGCCAGCGCACATTAAGGCCATGGCGCAGGCTTTGACTGGGCTGGATAAGAGCTGGAGTGCTCCCGAACGACGTGGCATGCTGGCCAGCCGCACTGAAGTGGTGGCCATCGGTGTCGACCAGCCCTGTGCCATTATTGGCGAGCGTATCAATCCTACCGGTAAAAAAGGGTACAGCGCGGAACTGCGTGCGGGCAAGACCGCCTATATCCGCCGTGAAGCTCAAGAACAAACTGCAGCTGGGGCAACACTGCTCGATGTTAACTGCGGTGCGCCGGGTGCCGATGAACCCCTAGCTCTGGAACGGGCAGTATTTGCTATCACTGGGGTCAGTACCACGCCACTGGTGCTGGACTCCTCAGATCCTGTCGCTTTAGAGCGTGGTTTGCAGGCCGCAGATGGCAAGGTGATGATCAACTCGGTCAACGGTGAAGAGAAGAGCCTCAACGCCGTGTTGCCGCTGGCGCGCAAATATGGTGCCGCCATTATCGGTCTAACTCTCGATGGCAGTGGGATTCCGAAGACTGCCGCTGGGCGGTTGGCGATAGCCCAGCGCATTATAGATCGTGCTGTGGCCGCCGGTATTGCGCGCTGCGATATTGTTATCGACTGCCTGGCGCTGACTGTCTCCGCCGAGCAGGATCAGGCACAACAGACTCTGCAGGCGATTCGTACTCTCAGCCAGCAGGGGATGGCTACAGTGCTCGGGGTGAGCAATATCTCCTTTGGTTTGCCCAATCGTCCTATGCTGTCAGCGACATTTTTTGCCATGGCACTGGAAGCGGGGCTGAGCGCGGCGATAATTAATCCTAAAGATGCTGCCATGATGAACGCGTTTCGCTGTGCCATGGTACTTATTGGCAAGGATGTGCGCGCCGAGAGATATATTGCGAGCTGTGCGGGAGAGGTGGCAGAAAAATCGGGGACTGAAAAGCCTAGCGCAGCTGTTAATGATGTTGAGTTGCCTATGCTGCAACGTTTAGCCAATGCGATTATAAATGGCGATAAAGATGGCGTGGTGGCTCTGGTTGAGCAGGCGCTGGCCGACGGCTTGGAAATCTTGCAGATTAGCAATGATGGCCTGCTTGCGGGACTGGAGGAGATCGGGCGGCGCTTTGGTGCCAATCAGATCTTCCTGCCGCAGGTGTTGCTTAGCGCCGAAACTATGAAGATCGCCTTTGCGCGCCTCAAACAGGAGTTGCAGGGGACACAAATGGTGTCGCTGGGTAAAATTATGATGGCAACCGTTGAGGGTGATATTCACGACATTGGCAAAAATATTGTCTGCACCCTGTTGGAGAATTATGGCTTTGAGGTTATTGATCTGGGCAAGAATGTCTCGGCGGCTACTATAGTTGAGCAGGCTCAGGCGCAGCAGGTCGACGCCGTGGGTTTGTCGGCACTGATGACCACTACTCTACAACAGATGCAGGTTACTATGACCGCTCTGCGCAGCGCTGGAGTCAAGGTGTTTACCATGGTTGGCGGTGCCGTTGTTTCACAGGAGTATGCCGATGAGATTGGGGCAGATCTATATGCTACCGATGCTCTAGAGGCGGTGGCTAAAATTAAAAAACTGCTGCAGGTGTAGGCTGATCTTGATGTGGTGATTGCTGGTCATGAGGATGCGGTCAGAACCTGTTCTGGCCGTCTTTAGCGGCGCTGGTCAGGCACGTTTCCTTATGAGACATCTGCTGGTTATGTGTTATTGTGAGTAAGCTTCTCTTCCACCCTCAGGGTGCTAGCTTCCCGCTGCCGGAGCAGCATCCGTTTTATGGATAAGGACTCATCATGTCGATTCGCATTGCCTGCCATCACGACACACACTATAAGTTTGATCGCTTAGTTGCGCTCTCTCCGCATGTTCTGCGTCTGCGCCCGGCACCGCACTCGCGCACGCCTATTCAAGCCTATTCTCTGAAGATAAAACCAGAAAATCACTTTCTTAACTGGCAACAGGATGCCTTTGGTAACTACATGGCACGCCTGGTCTTCCCAGAGAAGACGCGGGAATTGAGCATCGAAGTCGAGCTTATCGCCGACATGACGGTGTACAATCCGTTCGATTTTTTCATCGAAGAGTATGCTGAAACCTATCCCTTTGACTATGGTAAGTTGGAGCAGAGCGAACTGCTCCCCTACTTTCAGCGCGTTAAAACTGGGCCGCTACTGCTGCAGTGGTTGGAGCAGTTTGACTCCTATGAGGCCAAAACCATCGATTTCGTGGTGGAGGTTAATCGGCGGTTACAGCAGAGCATAAACTATGCGGTGCGTATGGAACCTGGGGTGCAGAGCTGTGAAACCACTCTGGGGCGCGCTATCGGCTCATGCCGTGACTCGGCATGGTTGCTCGTCCAGATTATGCGTCATCTGGGGTTGGCCGCACGCTTTGTAAGTGGATACCTGATCCAACTCTCTGCTGACGAGAAGGCGCTGGATGGCCCGTCGGGGCCAGAGGCCGATTTTACTGATCTGCATGCCTGGACCGAAGTTTATCTGCCGGGCGCGGGCTGGGTTGGCCTCGATCCCACCTCTGGTCTACTGGCTGGAGAGGGACATATCCCGCTCGCCTGCACCCCTCACCCCTTAAGTGCCGCGCCAGTTACCGGCGCCACCGATGTCTGTGAAGTGACCCTTGACCACAGCAATACGGTGGTACGTATTCACGAAGATCCGCGCGTTACCAAACCCTACAGCGACGAGCAGTGGCAAGAGGTTAACGCTCTGGGGCAGATGGTGGATGCGCAGATGGTTGCTGCCGATATGCGTCTGACTATGGGGGGCGAGCCGACCTTTGTCTCCATTGATGATATGGAGAGCGCCCAGTGGAACACCGATGCTGATGGTGAAGATAAACGCAAGCTGGCTTATGATCTGATTCTGCGCCTGCGTGATAATTTTGGCTCGGGCGGGATGCTGCATTTCGGCCAGGGTAAGTGGTATCCAGGTGAACCATTACCGCGCTGGGCCTATGGGTGCTTTTGGCGCAAAGATGGGCAACCGGTGTGGAAAGAGAACCGCCTGCTGGCGGATATCCATCAGGACTACAAACTCACCCATGTTGAAGCTGAGCAGTTTGCCCACAACCTTACCGCGCGTCTGGGAATTGCTAAGGAGTACCTGGTTGCCGGTTATGAAGATATCTTCTACTGGCTGTGGAAAGAGGAGAATCTGCCCGCTAATCTCGATCCTCTGCAGGCAAATTTAGAGGATGCCGCTGAACGCCGCGCTCTGGCTAAAGTGCTGAATAGAGGGTTGAAAAATCCGGTCGGGTATGCGCTGCCTCTTAAGTGGGATAATAGCAAGGAGTCGTGGCAGAGTAGCCCGTGGGAGTTCCGTCGTGAGCAGATGTTTCTTATTCCCGGCGATTCAGCTATGGGTATGCGGTTACCCCTCGATTCCCTGCCGTGGGTGGCTCCAGAGAAGAGAGAGCCATTCTACGATCGCGATCAGTTCGAAGATCTGCCCGAACTGGAGTCGCATGAGAAGTTGAGCTCTGCAGATGGCGAGCCAGGGCAAGAGGATCATGTAGATCAAGAGGCGGCGGAAGTGCCAAACGAGATCGAAATCTCGCACACTGCAGTCTGTATCGAAGCCAAAGATGGCCGGTTGCACATCTTTATGCCGCCGTTGAGCACGCTGGAAGAGTATCTGCATCTGGTCGCCACGGTGGAGAATGTGGCCGTGGAGCTCAACATCCCCGTAATCTTTGAAGGTTATGAACCGCCGCGTGATGCGCGTTTGGAACGCCTGTTGGTTACTCCAGACCCAGGCGTTATCGAGGTTAATATCCATCCAGCGAAGAGTTGGCAGGAGTTGGTCGACAACACCACTCGCCTCTATGCCGAAGCGCGCCAGTGCCGTTTGGGTACCGAAAAGTTCATGCAGGATGGCCGCCACACTGGTACCGGTGGTGGCAACCATATAACTTTAGGCGGGGCAACCCCAGCCGATAGCCCGATGCTGCGCCGCCCAGATCTGCTGCGCAGCTTGGTCACCTACTGGCAACACCATCCTGGGCTATCCTATCTGTTCTCTGGGATGTTTCTCGGCCCCACCAGTCAGGCTCCACGTATAGATGAAGCGCGTGATGATTCGCTCTATGAGTTGGAGATCGCTTTTCAACAGATACCCAAAGGGGAGATCCCCGCACCCTGGTTGGTCGATCGACTCTTTCGCAATCTGCTGATAGATGTTACCGGTAACACCCACCGTGCAGAGTTCTGTATAGACAAACTCTACTCGCCGGACAGCGCCACTGGGCGGCTAGGTATCGTGGAACTGCGCGCCTTCGAGATGCCGCCCCACGCGCGCATGAGTCTGGTGCAAAACCTGCTATTACGTACCCTGTTGGCGTGGTTCTGGGAAAAACCCTATGAGCAGAAACTGGTTCGTTGGGGTACTGAACTGCACGACCGCTTTATGCTGCCCTACTATGTACACCAGGATATGCGGGAGGTTGTTGCCGATCTGCAGCAGGCCGGATATCCCTTCCAGTTGGAGTGGTTTGATCCATTCTTCGAGTTCCGCTTTCCACGTTATGGCACCTTGCAACTCGATGATATTGAGGTGGAACTGCGCTTCGCTATCGAGCCGTGGCATGTTTTGGGCGAGGAGGTCACCAGCCAGGGCACGGCGCGTTATGTTGACTCCTCGGTGGAACGCTTACAGGTGCATGTTACTGGCATTACCGAAGGACGCCACGTGCTCTCCTGTAATGGCCGACGGTTGCCGTTGCGCCGCACCGGACGCAAGGATGAATTTGTCGTCGGCGTGCGCTATCGCGCTTGGCAACCACCATCTGCGTTGCACCCGACCATCAAACCCCATACTCCCTTGGTGTTTGATGTTATCGACAGCTGGAACGGGCGCGCTATCGGTGGCTGTAGCTATCATGTTTCGCACCCCGGCGGGCGTAGCTACGATGATTTTCCCGTTAATGCAATTACCGCCGAATCGCGCCGTGGAGCACTGTTTAGCGTCACCGAACACACCCCTGGCCCTATTCAGCCTCAGGCCGATTTTGTCAATCTCGGTCAATTCTTCCCCGAGGGGACACCTCCGGGGTTAATGGCACCACCTATTGAAGAGCTAAATGGGGAATTTCCCTACACCTTGGATTTACGCCTCGGACCAAACACCTAAATGAAAGCCGCGCTTTAGTCGCTACAGCGTGGCCTGAGAGATAATAGCAGTGAACAGAGATCTAGATAGACGCAGTAACCCTGGTGCGCAATCCTTTGTAACCGAACTCGGGTTTCATGGTCGTGCAACCACTAGCGACGCTGCAGCAACAGTTGAACAGCAACTTATGCAATCTGTGGAGCGCTTTGGACCGAAACGTCTGGCTAAGCGGCGTAAAATTGCCGATAAAATGTTGCGGGCCAACGGTGCTACCCACAATGTATTTGACTCACCCGAGCAGCCACGGGCGTGGCAGTTTGATCCGATTCCGCTGGTAATCAGTGCGCAGGAGTGGGAACGAATCGAAGCTGGATTGGTGCAACGTGCGCACTTACTTAACTTGATTCTCGCCGATATTTACGGTGCGCGTAAATTGTTTAGCCAGGGGTTATTGCCTCCCGACCTGATCTACGCCCACAAGGGTTTTCTGTGGTCATGTGTCGATAATATTATGGATCAGAAACAGCCGCTGTCCCTGTATTCGGCTAACTTAGCGCGTGGGCGTGATGGCCGTTTTTGGGTGCTCAAGGATCGCACTAGCCCTGTTTTTGGCTCTGGCTATGCTTTGGAAAATCGTCTGGTGATGTCACATAGCTTCTCGGGTCTGTTCCGCGACCTGCAAGTGCACCGTTTGGCCATGTATTTTCGTTCGTTGCATACTATGCTGACAAGATTGGCGCGTCACAATCAGGCCGACCCGCGCATTGTGCTGCTGACGCCAGGACCACATCACGAAGCCTATTTCGAACACGCCTATCTGGCCTCTTACTTAGGCTACCCTCTGGTACAGGGGGCGGATCTGGTGGTGCGCGATGGCTGCGTTTGGCTTAAATCCGTTGGTGGTTTACGTCAGGTAGACGTGATCTTTCGCCGCGTGGATGATGCCCTCTGTGACCCGCTGGAGCTGCGCGGTGACTCCAGCTATGGAGTTCCTGGCCTGCTGGAAGCTATGCGCTTGGGTAATGTGGCAACGGCCAATCCTATCGGCAGCAGTGCGTTAGAAAATCCGGGCCTGATGGCGTTTTTACCCAGTATTGCGCGGGCGCTACTGGGCGAAGAGTTGTTACTGCCCTCGGTAGCGACCTGGTGGTGTGGCCAGCCGCGCGAGTGCGAATTTGTGCTGCAGAATCTTGATTATCTAACCATAAAATCTATTCACCCTATGGATGAGCAAGAAAATTTTTCCCCTAAGCATCTCGATGCCGAACAGCTGAAAACACTGCGCAGCAGAATTATTGAGCGTCCACACCTCTATGTGGGCCAGGAGATCGAGGGCTTTGCTACGGTGCCATCTTTTATTAGCGATAAAGTGGAGCCCTGTTACAGCGTTCTTACCACCTACTTGACGGCGGAGAACAGCTCCTATGTGGCTATGCCTGGCGGTCTAACGCGTATCAGTCCGCTGGAGGCTGATCTGCCCCTGTCGCAGCAGGAGGCAAAATGTAGCAAGGACACTTGGGTATTGACCGCAGAACCGGATAAACAGGTAAACTTCTGGAAGAGGGCGCAACCGGAGCAGAAGATAGTAGCGCAGCAGGGCTCGTTGCCCAGTCGCTCTGCGGAAAATCTGTTTTGGGCGGCACGTTACGCCGAGCGAACCGAGGCTGGTGCCAGATTGATGCGCTTGATTCTGCTCAAACTGCGCGAAATTAATGAATTTCGCGATGCCGACGACCAGCTCAGCCTGAACTATATGCTGCAAGCTTTGACCAAGGTAACCGCTAGTTATCCCGGTTTTGTCGGTGCCCAAGCGGCGAAAAAACTGCTGGATCCTCGCGCAGAGCTGTTGGCTTTGGCCTGTGATGCTACTCGCGATGGCAGTTTGCAGGCTTCGTTGCGCAGTTTTGGGCGGGCAACCTACGCAGTCCGCGACCTGTTGCCGAGCGACGCTTGGTTGGTGGTGGATAGTATGCAGCAGAATTGGAAACCGAAAGTCGCGGTCTCGCAGATAGGGACTGGCCGCCTGCTGGATAGTATTGATCAACTTATTTTGCAGCTGGCAGCATTCAGTGGACTAGCTCATGAGAATATGTCGCGCGAGTTGGCTTGGAATCTGCTCAATGTCGGGCGGCGCTTAGAGCGCGGTCTAAATCTGATTGAACTACTCCGCGTCACCTTGGTGCCGCGCCACACCAGCACGTTGGCTGAGCAGATGATGGAGATGGTTCTAGCTACCAGCAACAGCTTGATAGTTTTCCGGCGCCGCTACCGTTCGTTCATGCAGCTGGCAAATATTCTCGAATTGCTGTTGATGGATGAAGATTATCCGCGCTCATTGGCCTATCAGTTGCGCCTGTTGGAGGTGCATATTTCAGCCCTAGCGCGTACGCGTGGCAGTGAGAATGTTGCCCAGGATGAGCAGCTGATAGCTGAAGCCTTAGCGGCTCTGCGCGCTGTTGATGCAACGCAATTGACGCAGCTGTCCAACGGTGAGGGGAACTATCCTCTGTTGGAGAAGTTGTTAGATACCCAGCAGGAGAGCTTGAAAAAGCTATCAGGTATTCTGGTGCAGCTCTATTTCAGCCCGGCACAAGTGCAACGGCAGGTGGGTGGCGTGATTCAGGAACAGGCATCATGAATTTTCGCATAACACATATTACTGACTATAAATACAGTGATCCGGTCGATCTAAGTTGGAATAAAGCCTGTCTGCTGCCGCGCGAAACTCCGCGTCAGCACTGCCTTAGCAGTCAGCTGAAGATCACTCCGGAACCGGTTGCCGTGCGGGAACGCCTAGATAGCTTTGGCAATCGCTTACACTATTTTGCGCTGCAAAAACCTCATCCCGAGCTGGTCGTGCAGGCAGTTAGTGAGGTGGCTGTCATTCCGGCGCCAGCTATCGTTTCACTACATAATGCCCCATGGGAAGATGTGCGCGCCCAACTCGCCAAACCAGGAGCCGTAGATGTGCTCGAGGCTCTGCCGTTTTTGCATGAGTCTGCGCTGGTGCAGGGATTGCCGCCACTTGCCGATTACGCTCGATCCTCTTTTGCTGCCGGACGGTCACTGGTTGCGGCTGCTGACGAGCTGATGCAGCGGATCTTTCAAGATTTTAAATATGATCCGAGTGCTACCAATATTGCGACTCCAGTCGCTGAGATTATGGCCAAGCGTCACGGGGTCTGTCAGGATTTCGCCCATTTGGGTGTCGGTTGTTTGCGTGCTTTAGGGTTAGCAGCGCGTTATGTAAGTGGCTACATTGAGACTCTGCCACCGCCCGGCCAAGAGCGATTGATTGGTGCGGACGCCTCCCACGCCTGGTTTTCGGTATACTGTGGTGCGGACGGTTGGGTAGATTTTGATCCGACGAATAACCAGATTGCCTCAGAACAGCATGTTACTCTAGCTTGGGGGCGCGATTTTTCTGATGTTTCACCGTTGCGGGGCGTAGCCCTCGGTGGTGGCGAGCATAGTGTCAGCGTCTCGGTGGATGTCGCCAGGCTGGCCGATACTGGTAGGTGATTATCTAAGTTGATTGATATTTCTATTGATTGAAGTGCGTGCTCTGCCGGTCTCTACTGGCGGCAGAATTTTAAAAAGGAGCCTTAGATGAGATTTGAAGGGTACGATACTGAGGGTTTTTTCGATGAAATTTTTGACGCCAAGGGTAATCCACGTCCGGGAGCCGATCTGCTGATTGAGCGTTTTAATGGTCTGCCAGAGAGCGAACTTCAGCGCCGCCAGAAGGCTTCAGAGATCGCGCTGCTCAATATGGGGATCACCTTTAATGTCTACAATGACGATAAGCAGACCGAAAAGATTTTCCCCTTTGATATTGTGCCGCGTATTGTTCCGGCTAATGAGTGGGCGGTGCTCGAGCGCGGTCTGAAACAGCGGATAAAGGCTCTCAACTGTTTTATTGACGATGTCTACAATGAGCAAAAAATTATCAAGGATGGCATAGTGCCTGCCGACCTAGTGATGTCCGCCGACGGATTTCGTAAGCCCTGTATTGGCCTTAAACCACCCTGCGGTATCTGGTGCCATATCACTGGTACCGATCTGGTGCGTGCAGGTGATGGCGAATTTTACGTTTTAGAGGACAATCTGCGCTGCCCCTCAGGGGTCTCCTACGTTTTGGAGAATCGGCTGATCATGAAGCGCACATTCCCGATGGTTTTTGACGCCTGCAGTGTGCAGCCGGTCACTGACTACCCGAGCCGCTTGCTGGATATGCTTCAGGAGTTAGCTCCGTTTGGAGTTAGAGCGCCAATGGTGGTTGTGTGGACACCGGGTATCTACAACTCAGCCTATTTTGAGCACAGCTTCCTGGCTCAGCAGATGGGCGTACCCCTGGTTGAAGGGGGAGACTTGGTGGTGCATCGTGGCGAGGTGATGATGCGTACCACCAAAGGGCTGGAGCGGGTTGATGTCATCTATCGGCGCATTGATGATGACTTTATGGATCCAAAGGCGTTTCGTGCTGACTCCATGCTCGGGGTGCCAGGTTTGATGGATGTCTACCGCAAGGGTAAGGTGGCACTAGCCAATGCGCCAGGCACCGGGGTGGCCGACGACAAAGCGGTTTACGCCTATGTTCCCGATATTATTAAGTACTATCTGGGCGAAGATCCGATCATTAATAATGTTCCCACCTATGCTTGCTGGCGCGATGACGATCGTAAATATGTGCTGGAAAATCTCGATAAGCTAGTGGTGAAGGCGGTTAACGAATCGGGTGGCTACGGCATGCTGATTGGCCCGCACTCAACCGCGGCCGAACGGGCAGAGTTTGCGCAGCGCATCAAGGCCAAGCCGCGCACCTATATTGCTCAGCCAACTCTGGCATTGTCACGGGTTCCGGTGCTGGTGAACGATCACTTCGAGGGGCGTCACGTTGATTTGCGTCCCTATATCCTCAATGGTAAGGACGGGGCCTATGTGTTGCCCGGCGGGTTGACGCGGGTGGCGCTGAAGAGGGGGTCACTGGTGGTCAACTCCTCTCAGGGCGGTGGCAGCAAAGATACCTGGGTGCTCAATGCCGACGGTGCGAGCGCGGCAGCCTTAACCGATAGTAAAGGGGGGAAATGATCATGCTGAGTCGTGTTGCAAATGCTATGTACTGGCTGAATCGCTATATCGAACGCGCAGAAAATGTGGCGCGCTTTATTGATGCTAACTATCACATGACTCTGGATATCCCAGATAGTGCCAGCGATCAATGGCAACCACTGATCAATACCACTGGGGATAACGAGTTGTTCAAAGAGCTGTATGGTACGGCTAACCGAGAAAATGCTATAGAGTTTTTAGCTTTTGAGCGGAAAAATCCCAACTCTATCTTCTCCTGCGTGCGCGCAGCGCGGGAAAATGCACGCTCGGTGCGTGAGTATATCAGCTCGGAGATGTGGGAGCAGCTCAACAGCTTTTATCTATTGATGAACGATGCGGCTAAGGAGGATTCGATGGATCTGCCGCACCAGTTTTTCGTCAATATTATGAACTCTAGTCATACCTTCATTGGCATAACCGATTCGACTATGAACCATGGTGAGGGCTGGCATTTCGGCCGTCTCGGGCGCATGTTGGAGCGTGCAGATAAAACAACTAGGATTCTCGATGTAAAGTATTTTATACTGTTGCCGTCTATGGATCATATCGGCAGTCCCTATGACAGCATCCTGTGGGGGGCGCTGTTGCGCTCGGCGAGCGCCTTTGAAATGTATCGCAAGCAATATGGGCGGATAAATCCGCACAAGATAGTTGAATTTTTGTTGCTGGATTCCACCTTCCCGCGTGCGGTGCACTACTGCATCATTACCGCTATGATCTCCATGCACAACATAACCGGCAGTGCGCGTGGCACCTTTGACAATAGGGCCGAGCAGCAACTGGGTAAACTCCTTGCGGATCTCAACTTCGCCTCGCTGGACGATATTTTCGACCAGGGCTTGCATGAGTATCTGGACGGAACCCAGACCTCGGTGAACGAGATTGGTAGCGCGGTACACGACGTATTTTTTAATCTGCATATAGAAGATGATCAGGCGCAGGTGCAAAAGCAGTCTTTGGCATAGTTTAGTAGTTAGGGTGGCGTAATAGCACAAAATGCAACTGCTGCTTGCGTATAGGCTACCTCATGTCTTAGAGTAGAGGTTTTGTATATTCGCGGTCTTTTCACCGGAGGAGTAGGCAATGGTTGGCGGTTTCAATCACAACTTCTGTTATAAAGAGCAGACTTACCATGTGCAAACTGAGGATAGTGGGGTAAAAAAGGCGGCGATTACTACTCTGCTCTACAGCGGTGGAACTATTTTGGCGCGTAAAACCAGTTCATATAGCGAAATTTTAGATCATGCTGAGCTAAACGCCGAAGTTGAAGTGCGTATGAAAGAGCAGCACAAGCAGATGATGCGTGATTTGAAGGATGGCTGTTTCGATGATCGCTTGCCCAAGACCGCTGAGCAACCAGAGAAGCAACCAGAGAAGCAACCAGAGAAGCAACCAGAGAAGCAACCAGAGAAGCAACCAGAGAAGCAACCAGAGAAGCAACCAGAGAAGCAACCAGAGAAGCAACCAGAGAAGCAACCAGAGAAGCAACC
>Ga0265295_1003125_pt1 | contig 24727 bp, 15 predicted proteins | sample Munlansysbiofilm_FD_192503 | JGI IMG/M metagenome (GOLD analysis project Ga0265295, IMG submission 192503) | Leachate microbial communities from a municipal landfill in Southern Ontario, Canada - Methane capture system biofilm | ecosystem: Engineered > Solid waste > Landfill > Unclassified ... | reverse complement strand
GCGGCACGGCATTCGGCTCGACCACCTTCGCCGCCAGCTCTTCGGTGGCGCGCTCGATCGACATCGGCTCCGACTGCGATTGGTCCTTGAGCTGCACCCTCTCGATCGCGCCCGACCGCGCCGCCAACACCTCCAGCTCGGGCGCCCGCCGCACCTGCGTGCTCCCGCAACCCGCCAACACCAGGCTCGCCAGCAGCCAGCAAGGCAGCCGCCTCAGGCCGTATCGAATGTCTTGCCACAAGGTTGCCATTGCATGACTCCAAGAAACAGTTGGAATGATGGAATGGTGGAATGATGGAATGGCGGAATGGTGGAATAATGCAATACTGCAGGAGCACCGGCGTGGCGACCCATCATTCCAACATTCCAGTATCCCATCATTCCATTCCTATTCACATCGCAACGCCACCATCGGATCGATCCTCGCCGCCCGACGCGCGGGCAGCCAGCAGGCGGCGACCAGGGCCGCCAGTACGAACGTCCCTGCGGTGACGAAAGAGATCGGGTCGAATGGACTGATTCCGGCAATCTGGTTCCGAAGGACTACAGCGCCGGCAAGGGCCAACGGAATGCCGATCGCCATTGCGATTAGCCACAGACGCACACCCGTGGACAAGATCCGCCACATCACGTTTCCCTGGGTCGCCCCGATCGCCATGCGAATGCCGATTTCTCGCGTCCGGCTGCTCACCACATAGGCCATTACACCATACGTGCCAATCGATGCCAGTACGAGCGCCAAGACGCCGAGGGCGCCTAAAATCCGCATGGACGTATGTTGAAATGCCAAGGCATCTCTTATCAGGTCACGCACCGTGCACACCTTGCCCTGCGCCAGCCTGGGGTGGATTCGGCCCAGTTCGGCACGCACAGCGATAAGCGCGCGTCGCGCGTCTCCCGTGGTGCGGATCAGCAGGGTGGAATGGAGGAGCATGTTCTTCTTCGCCACGCTAAACACAGCCGCATGTTGTTCATCGTATTGGTTGAAGCGTGCGTCCTTAACCACGCCAATGACCTGCCGTTCGAGAATATGTTTTCCCACCGGGTTCTGGCCCGGCCAGAATTTCCGCGCGTAGCTCTCATTGACGACGAAAAATTTGCCGTCTGAATCAATGTCTTCCTGGCGGAATTCGCGGCCGCGCAGTATGGGGATTCCCATCACATCAAATAGATCAGGACCAGTGCCCCTATAGTGAGCGACCTCTATACTATTATCATTGGGCGGATCGTAGCCTTCAGGTCGCCATGCCCACGCGTCCATCGTTCCCATCTGCCCACCCAGCGGGCGGAGCCACGAAACACCAACCTGCTCGACCCCGGGGATAGAGGTCATCCGACGGATGATCTCCGCCAACTGTGGTCCGAACGTATCCTCTGCGAAACCGATACGTTCCAGGTCGAGCGGCACGGTAATCAGCCGGTCATGGTCATATCCCAAGTGCACGGCGAGCTGTTTGCTCATGCTGCGCAGACACAACATCGCACCGCACAGCAGAACGAGCGATCCGGCTACCTGCGTGACAATCAATCCGTGGCGCAACCACAGTCGTCTGCGACCCGCCCCTCCGCCGTCCTTCAAGGCGACGACCGGCTCGAACACGCTCGCTTGTAGCGCGGGCAAGAGACTGGCTCCTATCCCCACCGCCAGCACCCCTCCGGCTGCGAAGAGCAGGATCCGCACGTCCGGCACCAAACGCAGAGGCGTCCCCGGCCACCAACTGACAAACTGCATGATCGTCCGGCTCACCCACGAAAACGCCAGCAGCGCGCCCAGCATGCCACCGGCCGCGATCAGGACCCCTTCGCAGAGAACCTGACGCAGCAGGTCAGAACGCGTGGCGCCGAGGGCGACTCGGGTGGCCGTTTCCTTGCGGCGCTGCAGGGTACGGGCAAGAAATAGACCGGCCACGTTGGCGCAGGCAATCAAGAGCAGCAGCACCGTCGCGATCGCCGCAAACTTCAGAAAATTGACGATCTTCGGCTTCAAACCGGAGCGCGACGTACCCAGCAGACCCCGACCAATGGGCTCGAGCCTGATTCTGTGAAAATCGGGTGAGGTTCCATAATTATGCCAGCGAGGATCGTTACCACCTTCCAACTCCCTCTTGACCTCGGCTGCGATGGGTGTTAGATGCTCAGCGGCTGCAACGGCTAATTTCGGTTCGGTCAGGCGACCGACGAACTCGTAAACCGCCCCCTCCCCCAGCACAGGCTCCATACTTGCAGGCATCCACAGACAGGGTGCCTGCAAATCGAGGCCGGTGAATTCCCTGGGTGCAACACCGACGATCTCCACGACTGTATTGTTGAGTGTGACAGTCTTTCCCAAAACGTCCTTCATTCCGGCAAACTGCCTTCTCCAGAATGCATGACTGATCACAGCGACGGCGTGAGCCCCGCCCTGGGCCTCTTCTTCCGGGAGAAACCCTCGTCCCAACACGGGGGCTATGCCGAGAAACGAGAAGTAGTCCCCTGACACCAACTGCGCCTCGATATGTTCCCAACCTTCTTTCGTGTGGAGTTTGGGCTGGATGTTTGCGTAGCCAATGATGCCTTTGAACACTCCCTCTTCCCGTCGAAACACTTCATAGTAAGGTCGACAGAAATTCTCACGAACTGTCTGACCGGCGTTGCCGGCCGGTACGATAGACCACAACTCGTGCGGTCGAGCGACCGGCTTGGGACGCAGCAGCATCTCGTTGAGGATGCCGAACAACGCCAGATTGGCTCCAATGCCCAATGCCAGCGTCAGCACCGCCACCGCCGTGAAGCCGGGCGACCTGGCCAGCATCCGCAGGGCGTATCGAAGGTCTTGCCACAACTTTGTCATTGCATGACTCCAAGAACCAGTTGGAATGATGGAATGGTGGAATGATGGAATACTGCAGGAGCACCGGCGCTGCGACCCATCATTCCAGCATTCCATTATTCCATCATTCCAATCCCATTTCGTTTCACGCCACGTCGAATCCGCTTTGTTTGAGTTCGGCGGATTCCTGCTGTTTGCGGGCGGCCTCTTCCTCCTCGACGATCCGGCCGTCGAAGAGGTGGACGGTCCGCTGGGCGTGGCGGGCGTAGCGCGGGTCGTGTGTGACCATGCAGATCGTCGCGCCCTCGCGATGCAGCTCGCCGAGCAGGGCCATCACCGCCTCGCTGTTGACCGAGTCGAGGTTTCCGGTGGGCTCGTCGGCCAGCACGATCGACGGACTGCCCACCACCGCGCGGGCGACCGCGACGCGCTGCTGCTGGCCGCCGGAAAGCTGCGCGGGGTAGTGCTTGGTCCGATGGCTCATCCCGACCCTCTCCAGCGCGTCGAGGGCGCGCTTCTTCCGCTCGGCCGACGACATGCCGCGATAGGTCAGCGGCAGCTCGACGTTCTCGAAGACCGTCAGGTCGCCGATCAGGTTGAAGCTCTGGAAGATGAAGCCCACCTCCCGGTTGCGGATGCGGGCGCGTTGCGAGGCGGACAGGTCCGCCACCGGCTCTCCCGCGAGCCGGTAGTCGCCCTGCGTGGGCGAGTCCAGCAGGCCGAGAATGGCCATGAGCGTCGATTTGCCGCAGCCCGACGGCCCGGCGATCGAGACGTACTCGCCCTGCGCGATCGACAGATGCACCCCCGCCAAGGCGTGGGTCTCGACCTCTTCGGTAACGAAGACCTTGTGCAGGTCTGCTACGTGGATCAATGATTCGTTCGATTCTGTCATGGCATGGTTCCCAGTTGTCAGTTCCCAGTTCCCAGTTGTCAGTTCCCAGTTGTCAGTTGTCAGTTCCCAGTTCCCAGTTCTCGGTTCGCGGTTTGCAGTACTCAGTCGTTAGATTGCCCCTTCTGCGGACGAGCTTGGCGCAATGATCTCCGCAGACCATTGATCATTCTGCCAACCTCCTCGGTTTGGCCGAAGAGACGATGGGCCACATCAGCCTTCAGGTACCCGATCCGACTTGCGATCTCGATATGAGTCTCCAACTCAGCCACAGACCCATGTGCGATGGACAAGTGGTGAAGGAATTCCTTTCTGTGCTCGCGCGCTTGCCCCTCGGCAATGTTGGCAGGAACCGATACGGCCGCCCTCTGAATCTGCCCCATTAGACCATACTTCTCATTGGCAGGAAAAGCACGTGTGACATCATAGCACTGCACCACGAGATCCATGCTCTTCCTCCAAACATCCAAGTCCCGATAGCTGTTTCTGCTCATGGCTTCTCTCCTCTTCCCGCAACTGTCAACTGGAAACTGGAAACTGACAACTGAAGTCTACTTCAGCCGCAGTCGGTCCTGGCCGTCCCACTGGGACATATCGCTGAGGATGATCTCGTCGCCGACGTCCAGGCCGTCGAGGACTTCGATCGTGCTGACCGAGACGCGGCCGAACTGCACGCGCGTCCGAATCGCATACTTGCCCTCCTCGACGACCTTGAACAGCTCCGAGACGCCATCGGACGAGGCGGAGACCGGCCTTCCGACATTGAGCACATCCTCGAGCCGCTCGATTTCGATGGTCCCGGTCACCGACAGATCCGGCCGGGCGCCTTTGGGCAGTGCGCCGTTCAGCGTGACGTCCACCGTCACGTTGCCCTCGATCACCGTCGGATCGATGCGGGAGACGGCGCCCTGCACCGTGCCGTTGTACGTGTCCACTTCCGCAAGCAAGCCGATGAGCACATCGCGGGCCTGCACCTCGGGGATTCTCAACTGCGCCTTGAGCCGACTCGGGTTCGTGATGCGCGCCAGCACCACGCCCGGCGCGATCTGCTGGCCCGGCTCGATCTTGTCCTTGATCTGGGCCAGCACGCCGTTCGTACCGGCTCTGACTTTCAGGGATTCGATCTGCCGGCGCTTGAGATCGCAGAGCGATTCAGCCTGGCTCACCGATTCCTGCAACTCGGCCAACTGCGCCGGCACCGTCTCCTTCTCGAACATCTCGAAGCGCCGTTTGTTGATCTCCAGGAGCCGCTTCGCCCGTTCGGCGTTCGTATTGGACAGCGTCAGCTCCAATTCGGGGATCAGATCCTGCTCGAACTGCTTCTGGTTGACCTCGGCGCGGAGCCTGGCCTCGTCGCAGGAAGCCTGGTATTGCGCCAGAGACGCTTCGTTTCCCAGGAGCTGATCTTGCAGACTCGTTCTCTGGGCGCTCAGCCTGGCCTTGGCCGAGTTCAGTTGCGAGGTGGCATCCAGCAGTTCCCGCTCCAGATCGGGATTGCTCAGCTCCAGGATCACAGTGTTGGCGTCGACGATGGCGCCCGGCAGAACCCGGATGTGGGTGACGCGGCCGCTCACCAGGGCGGGAACCACCAGGATATCCTCCGAGACCAGGGTGCCGACGCCTCGCACCTGGCGGAGCATGGAGCCTCTCTTAACGGTGTCCAGCCAGAGCGTGCGGCGGTCCACGCTCGGCGACGCCGGTTCCAGCCGCGACAGACCCACCGTCACGGCAGCGATCACCACCAGCCCGACCGTGGCGATCACGCCCCGCCGGATCATCTTCATACGCTTTGCAGATTTTCGAGGTATATCCATGCCAAAGCCTCAAAAGACCATTGGAATAACGGAATGTTGGAAGAGCGTCGCCTTGTCCACCCATCATTCCAGTATTCCAGTATTCCCTCACTCCACTCCTACTCACATCGCAGCGCCTCCATCGGGTCGATCCGCGCGGCCCGGCGGGCGGGGATGTAGCTGGCCAGCAGAGCAATAGCGATCAACATGGCCGAGACGGTCGCCAGAGTCAATGGGTCCGTGGGCGTCACTGCGTACAGAAGGCTCGACAGTACGCGTGTCAGCGCCAGCGCTCCGGCCAAGCCGACCACGACGCCAATCAGCGCGAGTCTGAGTCCCTGCCGAAGTACCACGGCCAGAACATTCCTGCCTGTGGCGCCCAGCGCCATGCGGATGCCGATGTCGTGCGTTTGCTGGCTCGTGGTGTATTGGAGCAGTCCGTAGACGCCGACCGTCGCCAGCGCCAGCGCGATGCCTGCGAAAAGGCCTAACAGAACCGCCGCGAAACGCTGCGGCGCCAGCGAATCGGACAAATGCGCCTCCAGAGCCTGCACCTCTGTGATCACCTGGTCCTTTTCCAGCTCGGCCACTTGTGCCCGAATCGCACCGGCCAGACGCAACGGATCGCCATCGGTTCTCACCACAAGCGTCGTGTCCCTGAAGTACTGATTCCAGGGCCGAAACAGCGTCCCCAACGCAGGATCGGGATGCTCGAAATCTCTGAGCGTGCCGACCACACCCACAACAGTGCGGTCTTCGTCCCAGACATGGACCCTCTGGCCAATCGGGTCAACGCCGTCGAAGTACTTCCGCGCCAGGTTCTCGTCGATGATGACATTGTGCACCGCTTCCTGCATATCCAGTTCTGTGAAGCTCCGGCCTTTGAGCAGCCTCATGCCGAGCGTCTCAAAGAAACCGGCAGTCACTTCGCGACCTTTGCCGACAGGCGTCTCGTCGGGATGGGCGGGAGGCCGCCCGACGATATGGAAAGAAGATTCGACTCCGTCGTAGCCGAAGTCGAGAAACGGGGTCAACGCGGCGGCGCGAACGCCGGGAAGGCCTCGGACACACTCCAGCAGCGGTTTGAAGAAGGCTTCGCATCGTTCGTACACGGGATAGCTCGATTCGAGCAGGCTGATCTCCATCGTCAGCACATGCTCAGGCTGGAAACCCAGGTCCAGCCTGTAAAAGGCAATCCAGGTACGAATCAGCAGCGCCGCTCCGGCCAGGAGGATCAAGGACAGACCCGTCTGCCCGATGACCAAGCCTCCATGCACGCGACGCCATCCGCGTCCGGTCGAGGACGGCGTCCGTCCCTCCTTGAGGGCCAGGCCCACGTGAATACCCGAAGTCCGACAGGCCGGGACGATGCCAAACGCCAGACCCGTCAGCACAGACACACCCAGCGTGAATCCGAGGACCGGCCAATCCACCTTTGTCTCGTTCAGACGCGGTATGTCCGCCGGACACAGCCGAACCAGTCCCTTAACCACACAGAACGTAACGAAAAGCCCGAGCGCTCCGGCGGCCACGCTCAGCAGGAGGCTCTCGGTGAGCATCTGACGCAACAGACGCACACGCGACGCACCGAGAGCCACACGCATGGCCATCTCACGTTGTCGCGAGGTCGCGCGGGCCAGAAGCAGACTGGCCACATTCGTGCAGCCAATCAGGAGCACGAATCCCGCCGCACCCAGCAGCAGCCACAGCAGTTGACGGTTCCGTCCCAACTTGCGTTCCAGCAGGCGGTGCACCGCAATCGGTCCCGCTTCGGGATTCGTCTGTTGCAGGCGGTTCGCAATCACATCCATCGCGGAACGCGCCTGGGCCAGCGTGCAGTCCTTCTTCAAGCGCGCCACCCCGAACACGATCCCTCCCCACTCGGGATTGGGTTCATAGACCAGAGGCACCCAGAACGCCCTGCCGGTGCCCACAGGAAACATGAAATCCGACGGCATGACGCCAACAATCGTGTGGCTCTTGCCGCCGACGACCATAGCCCCGCCAATGGCGTCCGGCGTTCCGCCTAAATCGCTCTGCCAGAAGGCATGGCTCACGACCACCACACACTCCTTGCCCCGCTGTTCCTCTTCCGGGAGAAACCCCCGGCCCAGCAGAGGCGAAACACCCAGCAACCCGAACAGATCGGGTGAGACCGCGGCCGCCCAGACGTACCGCGGCCGGTCGATCCCGGTGACGTAGGGTCTGCGTCCGCTGCAGGCCGCCATGTGCTCAAACACCTGGTTCTGCTCGCGCCATTGAAAGAACCGCTGGTGGATGGTGCTCGTTTCGATCTTCCTGGGTCGCTCGGAGAGCATGACCAGGCGATGGGCCTCGACAAACGGGAGAGGGCGCAGAATCACCGCGTTGACCACGCTGAAGACGGACGTGTTGACGCCGATGCCAACCGCGAGGATCAAAACAACTACGGCGGCAAAACCCGGGTTCCTGCCGACCGTGCGGAGAGCATATCGAATGTCTTGCCACAGAGTTCCCATCCATCTTCTCCTATTCGTACCGCAGCGCCACCATCGGATCGACGCGCGCGGCCCGGCGGGCGGGGATGTAGCCGGCCAGCACCGAAACGATCGCCAGCAGAGTGACCGTCGCGGCGATGCTCAGCGGATCGAGGGGACTGATGCCGTAGAGTCCGGCGCGAATCAGCCGCGCCAGTGCGCCGGCCAGCAGGATTCCGAGCGAAAGCCCCATGAATGTCGATACAGCGCCCTGGCGAAACACCAGAGCCAGGATGTCGCGCCGGGTCGCGCCCAGGGCCATGCGAATGCCGATCTCGGGGGTCCGCGACGCGACCATGTGGCCCTTGACCGCGTAGAGGCCCAGCCCGGCCAGGAACAGGGCCATGACCCCGAACATGGCCGTCAGCCGGGCGGCCACTGCCGCTTGTCGTATCGTCCCATCGTTGCGGTGCTGGTCCGTCAGGCTCGTCACCGACACGACGGGCAGGCGCGGATCGATCTTGCGGATTTGTGCGCCGAGGTTCCGGACCACAGCGGCTTCCGTGCGCGGCGTCGTGTCGGCAAGACGCAGGTGGATGTAGACAGGCAAATGGTCCTCGCGGATCGGCTCATAAATATGGGCCCAGTTCCACGCTTGGCCCGAAAGATCCAACAGACTGGGCACGACCCCAACCACGCGGCACACGTCCAGCCCCGAGCCCCAGCCATGCTGGATCAGACAGTCCACGACGTTGCCGTCCGGGCGGAGCTTGCGGGCCAGCATTTCATCGATGATCACGACCCGCTCGGCATCGGCAGCGCTGTCGAGTGGCCGGAAGGGCCGGCCCCGAAGGAGCGGGATTCCCATCGCCTCGAAATAGCCGCCATCGGCCTCGAACAGCAGCGATCCTCTCTCCAGCAGGTTCTTCGAAGAGTCGTCCGCAGCGCCGGGCTCGTAAGCGATGAACCGCTGCGAGAAATCATGTCGTGTATCGCCGATGGGAAACGACGTAGACAGACCCGCAGCCTGAATGCCGGGCGTCCCCTTGAGGCGTTCCGCCAGCATCTGGCAGGCGGTCGCGGCCTGGGCATGCGTGTAGCCGCCTGCGAGCGGATCGATCCGGACCACCAGCTTGCCGGCCAGATCGAAGCCCGGACGCGTCCCCGCGATCTTCAGCGCCGTGCGCGTGAACAGTGTCGCGCCCATCACCAGCACGACGGACAGCGCGATCTGAAGGACCACCGATAGACCGCGCGGGATCAAGCGCCGTCGTCGATGCGTCGAGCGAACCACCCCGCCGCCGGACTCCTTCAAGTCGCTGATGACATCGCGCGCCGATAGACGCAGAGCCGGCTTGAGACCGAAGAGCACGGTCGCGATCAGACAGAAACCCAGGGTGGCGCTCAGGACGCGTGCGTCAAACCAGGTCGTCAATCGAATCGGCAGGGTTCCTGTAGCCAGCCAGGCGTTGAGAATCCGGACGCCCCAGAAGGCAGGAATCAAGGCCAGAATCCCTCCAAACAGCGCCAGCAGGAACGATTCGAGGAACAACTGACGGACGATCCGCAGGCGGCCCCCTCCGATGGCCATCCGAATCGCGATCTCCCGCTGCCGCGACACACCCTGAACCGTGATCATGCTCGCCAGGTTCAGGCAGGCGATCAGCAGAACGACACCGGAGATTCCCATCAGAACCGCACTGATGACGCTCAAGGTCTTGCTCTCATCCTCGTCTTCCCCTGCCCCCATTCGCGCCAGGCGAGCCAGGTACGGCCTGGAGTCATCCTTCCACCTCCTGGGGTCATACTCCTTGAGGCGCGGGGCCATCGCCTGTAACCTCGCCTCGGCCTCGACCATGTCCAGGCCGCTCTTGAGCCGCCCGATCAACGTGATCGCCGGGTAGTCCCAGATCGCCTGTCCTCTCCCTGTCGGTCTTTCCTCGTCGGGGTGATCTACCTTGCCAAAAGCCCCCAGAGGCAGCCAGACATCGGGACCCGAGGCGGTGGTGCCGGTGAATCGCTTCGGCGCCACACCGACGATCCGACAGGGCGAGGCGTTGATATCCACGTATTGGCCCACAATCTTCGGATCGGCGCCCAGCCGCTGCCAGGTCTGGTAGCTCAAGACAGCCACCGGCTCGGCGCCATACCGCTCCTGCTCGGTCTGGAAGGTCCGTCCGTACGCCGGAGCGACGCCCAACGCGGAGAAGTAGTTCGCCGAGACGTACATCAAGTCCATGTGTCGCACCAAGTCACCCTGCACCCAGGTGCCGCGGCAGTAGCCCCAGTTGTGGGCAATCAGGTCGCTGAACACAGGATTGTCGTCGCGCATGTTGCTGTACATCTCATAGGTGACCAGGCCGAACTCGCGAATCCCGCAGTACACCAACCGGTCCGGCTCCCTTACATGCATCGGGCGAAACAGCATCGCGTTGACCACGCTGAACATGATCGTGTTGGCGCCGATGCCGACCGCCAGCGTGACCAGGGCGATGGCTGTGAAGCCGCGATTCTTCGCCAGCATCCGCAGACCAAATCGAATGTCCTGCCAGAGCGTACCCATGGTCTATCCTGCCTTTCCGAGCAGTTGGTCGGGTGTGATTTCGCCGTCCATCCAGCCGTCTTTGAGCTGGATGATGCGCCGGCCGTAGGCGGCGTATTCCTCGTTATGCGTCACCTGGATGATCGTGGTGCCCTCCTCGTTGAGCTTCTTGAACAGATTCATGATCTCGCGGCCCTGGGTCGAGTGCAGGTTGCCCGTGGGCTCGTCCGCCAGGATCAGCTTGGGACTGGCCACCACGGCGCGAGCAATGGCGACGAGTTGCTGCTGGCCGCCGGAGAGCTGGCTCGGATAGAGGTCCTTCTTGCCCACGATGCCAAAGTGGTCGAGCGTGTCGCAGACGATGGCCGCCCGCTGCGGTGCCTTGACGTTGCGATAGGACAGCGGCACGTCGAGGTTCTCGTACACCGTCAGGCTGTCGAGCAGGTTGAACGCCTGGAACACAAAGCCCACGTACCGACGGTTCAAGGCTTGGCGGTCCTTCGGTTTGAGCGTGTGCACCGGCTGCCCATCCAGGTAATACTCCCCTTCCCAGTCGTGGTCGAGCATGCCCACGATGTTCAGCAGCGTACTCTTGCCGGCCGCCGACGGTCCCATGATCGTGATGAACTCACCTTCGGCGATCTCCAGGTTGATCTGCCGCAGCACGTACGTGAACCCCGCTTTGGTCTTGTAGCTCTTCTCAACATTCTTCAAAGTGATCATCGCACATCCTCATTTCAACTGGGTCCAGGGGCCAGGGCTCGGGGCTCAGGATACGCATAGCCCGATCCCTGACCCCCGACCCCCGATCCCTGCGTTTCATTCATATCTCAACGCCTCCATCGGATCGATCCGTGCCGCCCGGCGGGCGGGGAGCCACGCGGCCAGAGCGGCGACCGACAGGACCAGGACGATGGCGGCCACGATGGCGACGGGGTCGTACGGTGTGACACCATACAGAACACTCCGCAGGACTCGGGTCGCCGCCAGAGCCACCGGGACACCGACCAACAGGCCGAAGGCCGCCATCCAAAGGGCGCTGCGCATCACGGGCCAGGCAACGTCGCGCGGCGCCGCGCCGAGAGCCATGCGTACGCCAATCTCGCCGGTCCGGCGGCTGACCATGAAAGCCAGCAGGCCATACAGTCCGATGCACGACAGCAAGATGCCAAGCAGAGCCAGACCACTGCACAAATAAGTGAAGATCCGCTCCGGCATAATGGAGTCGTTGAAGAGCTGCCGTTGTGTGGAAACCTGTTCCAGGGGGATGGTGCGATCCAGGTCCGCGACGATCTTGCGAACCGCCGGAACCAGAGTCAGAGGATCGCCTGCGGTGCGGACCTCGAAGCACATCGCTCCGGGACTGGCTTGTCGGTGTGAGAAATACAGGGTGGGTTCGATGTCGCTCTGGACCCGGTTGTACTTGGCATCGGCGGACACGCCGACGATTTGGTAGTCTCGCTCGCCCATATGAATCGATTGCCCGACGGGGTCATCGTGGGCAAAGAATGTGCGGACAAAGGTATCGTTGACGATGACCACTCGGGGCTGCGACGCGGTGTCCGTCCGCTCCAAGCTCCGCCCACGCAACAGTGGAATACCCATCGTTTGAAAGAAGGCCTCGCTGACATCGAGCACATCGGCCTGAGGACTCTGCGGACCATCTGCAGTACGCCCGGGGATCGAGAAGCCGGTGCTGGCGCGGCTGCCACCCAGAAGGTTGTCGCTGGAAAGGGCAATGCTTCGCACGCCGGGAAGGCTTGCGAGATTCGCTTCGACCTGATCATAGAAGTGAACGGAGTTGGCGTCTTCATATCCCGCTTGACCGGGATTCAGACGGAAGACCAGAATCTTGTCCGTGGTGAACCCGAGATCGGTCCGATACAGGTTCAGCAGCGTCTGCATCAACAGGCCGGTGCCCACCAGAAGCAGGACCGAAAGGCTCACCTGCGCCGCCACAAGAACCTTGCCCAGCCCCAAACCCGGGACACCCAACACCCTCTGACTCTTGAGCCCCGAACACAAATCCACGCGTGTGACACGCAGGGCCGGGATCAGGCCGAAGAGAAGAGACGTTGCCATCGCGGCACTCAGCGTGAACAGCAAGACGCGCAGGTCAATGCTCACATCGAGATGGAAACTCTCCAGGCTGCCGGGGATAAGGCCTAACACCGCCGCCTTGATCCAAACCGCTACGAGCAGCCCTAGTCCGGCTCCCGCCAGAGACAGGACCAGACTCTCGGTGAGCAATTGGCGAATCAGCCGTCCGCGTCCTGCGCCCATGGCCGCCCGCACGGTGAGTTCCTGGCGCCGCGCCGCGCCCCGGGCCAGCAGGAGCCCCGCCAGATTGGCGCAGGCGATCAGGAGAACCAGCCCCACGGCGCCCATCAGAACCGTGAGCCCAAATGCCATCTCCCGGCGCGCCCCCAGAAGTCCCCGGCTTCCGTCCACCAGGAGAATCTGTGGGTTCTCCATCTGCGTTCCCTGTCCCGGCACGGACAAGGTCTGGAGGAAGAGACCTTCCATAGCAGCGCGGATTTGCGTCTCGTCCGCCTCGCGTTCCAGACGCACCATGATATTGGCCCACCAGTGGTCCCGCGCATCCAAGGGGAACCCGGAAGCGAGCTGCGGCTGGGCGGACATCGGCACGTAGATCCGGGCCATATCGCCGATCTCCGGGCCGCAGTAAGCGCGAGGCAGCACACCCACGATGGTGAACTGATGCTGGTTGATGGTTATCATCTGACCAAGGACCTCGGGGCTGAGATCGTACTCCTTCTCCCACCAGCGATAGGTGATCACCGCCACGGGGTCGGCCTGCGACAACTCATCAGTGGGACCGAGTGTACGGCCGATCAAGGCTCGAGTCCCGTATCCCTCGAAGAAGTCGCCTGAGACCATCAGCGCATCGGCCGTAGCAGCCCCCTTCGGCCCTACGACCGTCAGTCCATACAGCCCAAAGAAGGCAAACACGTTGGAGCATCCTTCGACTCGTTCTTTGAAGTCACGGTATACCGGATACGGGAACGACCCGGATGTCGTGGCGCCGCTACCATCCCTCTTGCTATCCCCCGGTCCTCCCGCATAGCGGGAAAGCTGTGTATTGTGCCCGCTCCAATTGACCACGCGCAAGGCGTGCGGGTCCGGCACGGGCAACGACCGCATCCACACCGCATTGAGCAAGCTGAAAATCGCCGTGTTGACCCCAATCCCCAGCGCCAGCGACAGCACCGCCACCATCGCGAAGCCAGGGTTCTTCCGCAACATGCGGACGCCGTATCGGACGTCTTGCCACAAGGTTGTCATTGCATGACTCCGGTTCTCAGTTCCCAGTTGTCAGTTCTCAGTTACCACTTCCCTGTCGTCAGTTCACAGCCATCAGATTTCGCCGCGAACTGCGAACTGACAACTGTGAACTGACAACTCCTTCTCGTTTGCAGTCGCACCGTCTTCGCATGGAGGGGATGCAAACAGTGTGCCAGGCGAGGGCCACGCTGTGGGGGTCGCCACGCGGGGTTGGCTCTGCGTTTGCGCCCGGTCTTGGATGGGCGCGCCCGAATTCGGACACATCCGTGAACGCCGAACCTCTCTGCTATGACATCTGCGCCCGGTGGCTCAGGTCAACGGAAGTCGGAGCGTGGCCCGGCAGCCAGGGCGGTCAGGGTGGTTCTCGAGTGTCAGGGTCCCGGCGTGGGCCTCGGCGATCTGGCGGCACAGCGTCAGGCCGATCCCCGAGCCGTGTTCCTTGCTCGTGTAGAACGGAACGAAGGCGTCCGTACCGTTTTCCAGCCCGACCCCATCGTCGTCGATGCAGACACGAAGCTCGTGCGCATCGGCCTGCCAACTGACCGCGACCCGACCGTCTCCGGCAGGATGGCTCAGCAAGCTGGATTCGACAGCGTTGGAGATCACGTTGATGAGCAATTGCTCCAGTTGGTCGCGGTCGCCTCGGACGCTCACCTCCGGCCCGCCTTCGACGATGACCTGCATCCGCATCTCCAGGCCGACGACTCGGCGGAACAAGTCGGCCACGGCCACCTCACCGAGTTGCGGCTGGGGCAGGCGGGCCAGCCGGGAGTAGGCCCCGATGAACCGGTCGAGGGCCTCCGACCGCTCGGCGATAATCGCCAGCCCCTCGCGCAAGTCGGCGTCCCAGTCATCGGATCGCGGCCGACGGTCAATCAACGTCCGCAGGCTCTCGGCCACCGATTGGATCGGCGTTAGCGAGTTGTTGACCTCGTGACGCAGGGTGCGAATCAGCCGCTCCCAGGCCCGGCGTTCCTCCTCGTGTAGCGTGCGCGTAAGGTCCGACAGGAAAAGTAGTTGGTGCGATACACCCCTCTCTCGATAGCTGCCTCGGCGCAGCTCCCAACGCCCTGAGCCACCGGGACAGGCCAGGTCGATCAGACGAGGCGTGACGCCTTCGAGGCACTCGGCCAGACCGAGTTCGTCGGCCCGGCAGCCGAGCAACTCCTCTTCGGTCCGGGCCAGCAGGCGCCGGCCGCTGTCGTTGACCAGGTGCAGCCTCCGGTCGCTATCAAAGCCGAACATCGCCATGTCAATCTGCGCCAGGACCTTGCGGAGCAGCGCGGTCGCCTCGATCGCGCCCAGTCGCTGCTCGCGGAGCGATGCGGCCAATGCGTTGACTTCCCAGATCGCCTCGCCCAACGCATCGCCGTGCCGGGCGCCCCTGGCCCGCATCGAATAGTCGCCCTCCCTCAGGGCCCCGATGAGGTTGGACAGGGTCCGAAGCGGAAAGGCGACCCTGCCTGCGATGCTGGAAGCGATGCCCAGCGCGACGAGCACGAGCAGCACGATCACCGTCACCTGCGTCCCGACGCTGTAGTCGGAGACCAGAAAGAGAATGACGGCCGGGACCAAACCCATCAGCCCGGCGGTGAGGCTCAGAAGGAAGATGCGCTGCTCGTATCTCATAAATTCGTGGTTTCAAGTAGGATGGGCTTCAGCCCATGCGGCCGATACAGCATGGGCTAAAGCCCATCCTACCGGATTCCCACCTCAGATTCTCAATCGATTCCATGCTTCTCCATGCGCCGGTACAGGGCCCCGCGACTGAGTCCGAGGGACTCTGCCGCGTGGCTGACGTCGCCCTGGAATCGAGACAGGGCCTTTCTGATGAGCATCTGCTCGGCCTGCTCGATCGTCATCTCGTCCCACGCCAGCCGGCTGTCAGGCATCCATTCGAGGCCAAGATCGCTGACCCGCACCACCGGTCCCTGGGCCATCAGAACCGCCCGTTCGACGGTGTGATCGAGTTGGCGGACGTTGCCCGGCCAGGTGCAGTTCAGAAGCGCCTGCATCGAGGCAGCGTCGAAGCCGGTCAGCTCCTTGCGGTAGCGCGTCGCGTACCGATGGAGGAAGTGCGCCGCCAGCAGCGGAATGTCTTCGCGCCGCTCCCGCAGCGGAGGCACGTGGACGCGAATCGTTTGCAGGCGGTACAGCAGGTCCTGCCGGAATCGCCCATGGCGCACCTCTTCGTCGATGTCGGCATTGGTCGCCGAGAGAATCCGAACATCGACGCAAAGGGTCTTGGAAGACCCGACCGGCTCGAACTGGCCGCTTTCGAGGACGCGGAGGAGCTTGGACTGAAGATTGACCGGGATGCTGGCGATCTCATCGAGAAACAAGGTCCCCCCGTCGGCCAGCTTGAAGCGTCCGATCCGGTCAGCCTTGGCGTCGGTAAACGCCCCGGCGACGTGGCCGAACAGCTCGCTCTCGAAGATCGTCTCGGGAATACTGGCGCTGTTGACGGTCACCAGCGTGGCATCCTTTCGCGTCGAGGCGGCGTGAAGGGCCTGGGCCACCACACCCTTGCCGGCGCCGTTCTCGCCGGTGATGAGCACGTTGGCCTCGGACGGTCCGACCCGGGCGACGACCTCCAGCACCGGCTGCATCGCCCGCGACCGGGCGATCAGGAGCGGCCTGGCGTCGTCTCGCAGCAGCAGGTTCTCCTGTTCGAGCTGCCGCCCTTTTCGCAGTGCCCGCCCCAGCTCGATCTGCGTCCGCAGGACCGTCAGCAGACGTTCGTTCTTCCAGGGCTTGGTCACGAAATCCCTGGCGCCGCGACGCATGGCCTCAACCGCCAGCTCGACGCTGCTCCAGGCCGTCATGACGACGACGGGCAACGTGCCATCGATCTGATGGATCTTGAACAGGAGATCCAGACCCTCCTGTCCGGAGGTGCTGCCGCGAACGTAGTTCATGTCCATCAGAACCACATCGAAGTCGCGTTGGCGAACGGCATCGAGGACTTCGGCCGCCGATCCAGCCGCCGCCATGTCGTAGCCCTCGGGCTTGAGCAGCAGGCGCAACGCCCGCAGCACGTCGGGCTGGTCGTCGCCAATCAGGATTCTCGCATGGCCGGCCTGTGAATCGCTCATGGCGGCCCATTATAGTCCCGCCGGAGCCAGACTGCAAACAGATGGTCCCCGACCAGTGGCAAGGTCCCGTGGGATAGGGTATACTGTTGTAGGGTGTCCGCCGCAGGCGGATCAGCCCGCCCGGCAGACGCCGAATTCTGAAGGGACAAGAGGTCCCGTGACACGGAGGCGAACATGGCCAAAGCCAACGTTGACCCGGCCGAGTTGCGGCGGTTCGCACGCGATTTGAGCCGCTTCAATTCCGATCTGGAGGCCCTGATGGGCGGGTTGCAGACCCGGCTTCACGGGCTGGAAAAGAGCTGGATGGACCAGGAGCAGAGACGGTTCACACAGGAGTTCGAGCAGACGGTCAAGGCGTTGAGCCGCTTTCTCGAAGCCTCGACGCAGCACGCATCGTTTCTGATGAAGAAGGCCCGCCACATCGAGGACTACCTGCAGCAGCGCTAAGAGCGATCGATGAGCCAGTACGCCAGAATCAATTCCGTTGCCCTGCTGAAGCTTCTGAAGGCTTCGATGGCCACGTTTTCCGACACGGCGGGGGTGGCGCTGGACGAGGTGGCCACCGACATCCAACGGACCCTGGCCTGGCTGACCGAGGACCGCAGGCGGTACTGGACCGAACAGGTTCGTGTGTGCCGCGAACGGGCCGTTCAGGCCAAGCTGGCCCTCAAGCAGAAGCAGGTGTTGGACCGGGCCCTGTCCGGGACAACCAGTTCGGCCGTCGAGGAGCGCAAAGCGCTGGCGATCGCGGAACGGCGACTGCACGAGGCCGAGTCCAAGCTGGCCCGGACCCGCTCGTGGATCCTGCAGATTGAGAAGTTGCAGTCGGACTATCGCGGCGGCGTTCAAAGCCTGGTCAGTGCAATCGACGCGGATATCCCGAACGCCCGCGCCCGACTGGACAAGATGATCGACTCGCTGGAAGACTACATCGCACTGGCGCCGCCCGAGACGCCGGCGGACATCGAGAAGACCGCACTGGAAAGCGTGTTGCGGCCTGCGCCCGACGCGGATCTGCAGAACAGTCCGAAGAAGCTGCGGGACAAGGTGCCGGCATCGAAGGTTTGGGCGGAAGCGCCCGTGGTGTCGAAGCCGCCTGAATGGGTATCAGGCATCGTGCCGCCTGACCTGCGGGCCCGTCCCGATGTTCCTCGGGACGATGGACCTGTCCCCGCCCCGGACGACCGGGTCCTGGTCACTCGCATCGACGGCAGTCCTGAGGTGGTCTTCCTCGTTCGCGTAGCGGGCGACGATGGCGGTTCGGGCTGGTTCATCAGCGCCTGTGAACTGGAATCGAAAGGGTATGTCACCATCCGCGCGGCAGACCTGTTGCGCGCCGCGACGCAATGGCGCAATGTCCTGAGCCTGCCGGCAGGATCGGTCGTGGTGATCGACCGTCGAAAGGCAACCGTGACGGTCTTTGGCTCGGACGACAACGTATCGCTACAAACCCCCGCTCCGACGGGACAACAGAGATGAGTTTCAGGAGAGTCCTGCGATGAGCGCTATTGAAGGCCGGGCCAAACTGGTGCAGGCCGGAAAGAAGATGTTGGCCGACTGGCAACAGACCAGAGAGAACTGGCGCGATGAGAACGCCCTGCAGTTCGAACAGAGGTACATGAAGCCTCTGGAGGCGAGCATCCGTGCAGCCGCTCTCGTGATGGAGCGGATGAACAGTGCTCTGGAAGGAGCCCGCCACGATTGCAGGAACAGTTCGGAACTCGGCCTATGAACGCTGACCTGGAAGCCTATCTTCGCAGTCCGGCAACGGCCGGCGACAATTATACCGACCTTCAGCGCCGGGCGCTGGCCGAGGCGATCCATCTGTCGGCCGAGACGGTCGAGCCCGTCGAGTCGCAGATCGAGTCGGAATATGAGATCGCCAGGAACAAGGCTCAGGAGCGCTTCGAGACCGACAAGGGACGTCTCGAACTGCACCGGCAGACTCGGAGCAGAGAGATCCAGGAGCGCCATGACGATCGCGTCGCAAGAATCCGCGCCGATCACGACAGGAAATTCGGCGAGATCAAGGTCGAGATGCAGCACCGGCACAAGAGAGTCACCCAGGCCGCCGTCGAACTGGAGCAGAAGGCCGAGAAGGAGCACCAAGACCGCGTCATGGTCGCCGAGTTCGTGGCCGAAGGCGCCATGGCCAGAGGCGACCAGAGACGCCAGGAGGCCGAATCGAAGGCCACCAACGCCCGCCTGCACCTCGATGGTCTGGCCGAGCAGGCGGCAAGGCTCCTGCGGCTCTATCGCCAAGGCCCTCTCAAAGCCGGTGAACCGGCCACCCCGCCGCCGGACACAGACTGCCTTTCTCAGCAGACTCTGGCCGAACAGCATCTCATGACACTGAGGCGTCTGTGGAGCGCCCAGGTCTTCGTCGGCGCGCGACCCGCGTTGCTGGCGGCAGGCGTGGTAGGCGTGGTCCTCATCCTGCTGACGATTCTATACGCCCTCAGGATTCCGGGGCTGCCGCCGGCAAAGGTAGCATATCCGATCGCGGCCGGACTCGGCCTGATCGCCGCCGGTCTCGCCGAGCGACTCCTCTGGCAAAAGGCCAGGTCGCAGGTGCGACGGACATACGCCGCGTTCCAGGAGGCGATCGCCGGCGCTCGGGACGCGATGGAACGGCGATACCGATCCACACTGGAGGATACCGAAACCGAGCTGCGCACCTCGGTCGAGAAGAAGGACGCCGAACTCAAACGGGCCCGCGAGATGTTCGAAATCGCCAAAGCCGGCATCTCCAAGCAGCGTCACACCTCGCTCAAAGAGATCGAGCACCGCCGCCAGGAAACGTTGGACCAGATCCAGAGAGAGCGGGACGAGGCCCTGAATCAGGCCCAGCAGGAATACGAACAGCAGCAGTCGGCGCTGGAGGAGGAATACCGCCAGAAGATGGCGGAGATTCAGCGACAATACGACGACCAGATGGCGGAATGCCGCAACCGATACGAGGCGTCCCGGCAGCGTCTCGAACGGCGATGGGATGAGGGACTTGCCTGCATCCGAACGCTGCTGAGCAGGGCCTGCGAACTGCGATCGCGGTGTCCGTCCGAATTCGATCCTTCCCCGACGCTTTCGGATGCGCCGGCTTCAAAGGACATGGGCATCGTCCGATTCGGCACGCTTGAACTGGATCTGGCGCCTTTGTCCAAATCGGTTCGGGCCCGTGCCGCCGAAACGCTGAACACTGCTGCGCCCGCGGAGATTCCGGCTGTCCTGGAATTCCCCCGACACTGCTCGATGCTGCTCCAATCGCAGCGCGAGGGACGAGAGAAGGCCATCGAAACCCTGCGTGCGACCATGGTGCGTGTGTTCACCTCCCTTCCGCCGGGCCGGGTCCGCTTCACCATCTTCGATCCGGTCGGCCTGGGCGAGAGCTTCGCGGGCTTCATGCATGCCGGCGACTACCTCGAATCGCTCGTCGGCGGACGCATCTGGACCGAAGCGGCCCAGATCCGACAGCAGTTGGAGGACCTGACCGGTCACATGGAGAACGTGATTCAGAAATACCTCCGCAACGAATTTGAAACGATCGAGCAATACAACGAGCAGGCGGGCGAGCTGGCCGAGCCGTATCGGTTTCTCGTCATCGCCGACTTCCCGGTGAACTTCAACGAGGAATCGGCCCGGCGTCTGAGCAGCATCATTCACAGCGGACCACGCTGCGGCGTCCACACATTGATCGCCTACGACGCCCGACAAGACCTGCCCAGCGGGATCGACATCGAGGATATCAGCGCCGGCAGCATCCACCTCATCTACGACAAGGATCGATTCATCTGGCGCGACCCCATTCTGAAGCGGTTCCCGTTGACGCCGGACAGGCCCCCTTCCGAGAGCGTACTGACCAACCTCATGCACGCCATCGGCAAGGCGGGCGCCAGCTCCGCTCGCGTGGAGGTGCCCTTCCAGACGATCGCGCCGACTGACGAGCAGCTCTGGTCGCTCGACAGCGCGCGCGAGCTGAGCGTTCCGCTGGGCCGGACGGGCGCGACGCGGCTGCAACGCTTCCGCCTCGGCTACGGTGTCGCCCAGCACGCGCTGATCGCGGGCAAGACCGGATCGGGCAAGTCCACTCTGCTGCACGTCATGGTGACCAACCTGGCGCTGTGGTATGGGCCCGACCAGGTCGAGCTGTACCTGATCGACTTCAAACAGGGCGTCGAGTTCAAGACCTATGTCACGAACCGCCTGCCGCACGCCCGCGCCGTCGCCATCGAGAGCGATCGCGAGTTCGGGCTCAGCATCCTCCAGCGACTGGACGCCGAGATGGCCTATCGGGGCAACCTGTTTCGCGACGCGGGCGTGCAGGACATCGCCGCCTACCGTAGCGCCACCGGAAAGACCATGCCCCGCACCGTGCTCATCGTCGATGAGTTCCAGGTGTTCTTCTCCGAGGACGACAAGCTCGCCCAGGACGCGATCGTTTTGCTGGAGCAGCTTGTCCGCCAGGGCCGGGCCTTCGGCATCCACGTGGTGCTCGGCTCGCAGACGCTCGGCGGCGCCTTCGGTCTGGCCCGCAGCACGATGGGCCAGATGGCGGTGCGAATCGCACTGCAATGCTCCGAGGTCGATTCGCAGCTCGTGCTCGATGACGAAAACACAGCCGCGCGTCTGCTGTCGCGACCTGGCGAAGCCATCTACAACGACGCCGGCGGCGCCGTCGCAGGCAACAGCCCCTTCCAGGTGGCGTGGCTGAGCGATTCGGTTCGCGATTCGTACCTGAGCCGGATCGCGGCGCGCGATTTCAAGCCGGGCGAGCCCATGATCGTCTTCGAAGGCAACGTGGCAGCCGACATCCGCGAGAACCGCCCGCTGGTCGCCTGCATAGGGGCAAATCGAGATGCGCCCGTACCCGCTCCGAAGATCTGGCTGGGCTCGCCCGTCACGATCAAAGAGCCGACGGCTGTGGTGCTCCGTCGTCAGAGCGGAGGCAACGTCCTGATGGTCGGCCAGCGCGACGAGGCGGCGATGAACCTGATGACCGCCGCGATGGTCAGCCTGGCAAGCCAGCTTCCATCCCAAGGTCCATCGTCGCTCGAATTCGTGGTTCTCGACGGCAGCCCACCCGACTCGCCCCGCGCCGGAACGTTCGAGCGCGTGGCCTCGGCCCTGCCGCACGCCTGCCGTGTTGTCGCCTGGAACGACGTCGCCGCCGTCATCGGCGAACTGAGCCGGAAGGCCAATCAGCGCGTCGAAGCCGATCGAAACGACGACGCCACGGTGGCCTTGCTCATCTACGGCCTGCAGCGATATCGCATGCTCCGACGCAACGAGGATGCCTTCGGGTTCTCGATGAGCGATGAAGAGGCGGCCCCACGCCCGGAGGTGCAGTTTGCCGGCCTTCTGCGCGAAGGAGCCGCCGTCGGCATTCACGTCATTACCTGGGCCGATACGCTCGGCACTCTGGAGCGAACGTTCGATCGCCAGACCATCCGCGAATTCGACCATCGCATCCTGTTCCAGATGAGCGCCTCGGATTCGAGCACGCTGATCGATTCGCCCATCGCCAATCAACTCGGCTTCCACCGCGCCCTGCTCTATAGTGAAGAACAGGGCGGCCTGGAGAAGTTCCGCCCCTACGCCGCACTGACCGAAGACTGGCTCGCCCATATCGCCAGGCAACTGGCCGGCAACACAACCTGTCAATGAAGGAGAAGAACGTGTTGGAACGCAAAGGATTCGTCGCCATCGGCCTGCTGTCGCTGATAACGCTGGCCGGCTGCACCGGCTCAAACGGGACACCGAAACAGGCCGGCTTTGTCGCCCTGTTCGATGGGAAGACTTTCGCGGGCTGGGAAGGCTCGCAGGAGGTCTTCCGCATCGAGGACGGCGCCATCGTCGGCGGGACGCTCACCGCGAACGTTCCCCACAATGAGTTTCTGTGCACGCTGGCGTCGTACGACGATTTCGAGTTGCGGCTGCAATTCAGACTCCTCGGCGAGAACGCCAATGCAGGCGTCCAGATTCGCAGTCAACGCGTGCCCGACCACCATGAGGTCAGCGGCTATCAAGCCGACATGGGCCAGCAGTACTGGGGCTGCCTGTACGATGAGTCACGCCGCAACAAGGTGCTGGCCTGCCCGGAGCCGGCCAAGATCGCCGAGGTAGTTCGCAGCGGCGAATGGAACGACTACATCATTCGCTGCGAAGGCAAGCGGATTCAGCTCTGGGTCAACGGCGTGCAGACGGTCGATTACACCGAGCCGGACGGTGCGATCCCGCAGACCGGCATCATCGGGCTCCAGATCCACGGCGGCCCGCCCAGCGAAGCCTGGTACCGGAACATCCGGATCAAATCCCTCTGACACCCTCCTGCGAAGGTCTGCCACACAGAATCGGAGAGGTCGACTATGCTCATGCATCATGCAACGAACCTGCGAAACGGCATCCAGCCGCGTTGGATCGCACGAGCGCTCTGCACGTCCTTCGTGTGGCTGTTTCTGACGTCGGCGGTGGGCGCGGCGACCCGCCTGGAGGGACGCATCGTCGACGATGCGAACGGCCAGCCGCTGGCGGCGCGCGTCGCGGTCACGGATGCCGATGGGAAGTTCGTCGAGATTCACGGCCGGCACGAGCACGTCGAGTACCTGGGCAAGCGATGGTGCTACGTCGATGGCTCGTTCGCCCTGACGATTCCCAGCGACGGCGTCTCGCTTGAAATCCGCCGGGGGTTCGAGACCCTGCCTTTGACGGCCAAGATCGCCGGCGGAGGATCGAAAAAGGTCGAGAAGACCTTCCGCCTTCGCCGCTGGATCGACATGGGCGCCAAAGGCTATGTCAATGGCGACATTCACGCCCATCTGCCTGTCCCCAAGGTTGCCCATCCACAGATGCGGGCCGAGGACCTCAACACGCTGACCCTTCTGTACCTGCCGGACACCGAGTCCCCGATTGCGACGAACCGCTGCTTTACGGGCAAGCTCGATGCCTGCTCGACGCCGGGCTGCGAGATCTACGTGAGCCAGGAGATTCAGGAATGGCAGATGGGCCATGTGACGCTGCTGGGCCTGACATCTCTCGTCCCCGGCTACCCGCATGCCGGCGGCTCGCTCGAACACTGGAAGGGCTTTCCGCAATGGGACCTGATGCGGGCCCTCCGCGCGACGCGCGAGCAGAACGGCACGATCTTCTGGTCGCACATCTCGTCGCTGCCCGGCGCCGAATTGCCCGTGGCCCTGGCCCTGGGCCTCGTCGACGGGGTCGAACTGATCACTTGGAGCGACCCGACGCAGTTGCCCAACCATTGGGGCCCGTGGGAGGATTCGGGCTTCTCGCAGGCGGAGTTTCCGGTCATGCGGAGTATGGACCTGTACTACCAGTTCCTCAACGCCGGGTTCCGCCTGCCGATCGCCGCCGGCACCGACAAATTCGAGGAGGAGATTCCTCTGGGCAGCAACCGGACGTACGCCCGCGTGACGGGGACGCCGGGCTATGACTCCTGGTTGGCGGCGGTCAAGGCCGGTCGCGGCTTCGTCACCAACGGGCCGATCGTCGAGTTCGACGTCGCCGGCAGCGAGCCGGGCGACGTGGTCGAGTTCCAGGGGACCAAGACGGTCACGGCCCGCGCGCGAGTCCGCTCGATCCTGCCGATCAACACAATCGACATCGTTATGAACGGCCGCAAGGTCGGCCATAAAACGGTCCCGCTGCTGCGGCAGGACCCGCCCGCCGACGGCATCTATTCACTCGAGGTCGAGGCGACGGTCGAGCTGGCCGACAGCGCCTGGCTGGCCGCCCGCGTGAGCGATCATCCGGACCTGCTCCATCGCATCCTGCCGAGGGGCCTGTCCGTCTTCGCCCACACCAGCCCGGTCTATTTCCT
>Ga0265295_1003123_pt1 | contig 24727 bp, 17 predicted proteins | sample Munlansysbiofilm_FD_192503 | JGI IMG/M metagenome (GOLD analysis project Ga0265295, IMG submission 192503) | Leachate microbial communities from a municipal landfill in Southern Ontario, Canada - Methane capture system biofilm | ecosystem: Engineered > Solid waste > Landfill > Unclassified ... | reverse complement strand
GCCAGGAGGCGAGGACTGTGGCAAAGATGGCAATGACAGCAGCAAAGAGCGGGGTGTAGCCGAAGGAGAGCAGTCCGATCAACACGACCAAGGGAATGAGCAAGTGCCCTTGGTTCTTCAAAACCACCAAGGCGTCAGGGATGTTCTCTTTGCTCAATCCGGAAAGGCCCAGGCGCTTTGCCTCGAAGTGGACGGCAAAGAGCAGGGTGAGGTAGTAGAGGAAGGCGGGGATGCAGGCTGCCAGGAGCACTTGGGTATAGCTGACGCCCATGAACTCGGCCATGACGAAACCGACTGCTCCCATGATGGGAGGGGCAAACTGACCGCCGGTGGAGGCTACAGCCTCAACCGCTGCTGCAAACTCTTTCTTGTATCCGGTCTTCTTCATCATGGGGATGGTGATGGTGCCGGTGGTGGCCACATTTGCTATGGCTGATCCGTTGATCATCCCCAGCAGGGCACTGGCAAGCACTGCGACTTTCGCAGGGCCACCGGCACTTCTTCCCACTAAGGTGAGGGCGATGTCGTTGATGAACTGGCTGAAGCCGCTGTACTTAAGGTAGGATCCGAAAAGGACAAAGAGGAAGATGTAGGTGGCACTGACGCCGATGCCGACTCCGAAGATTCCCTGGCTTCCCCAGATCATGTGGTTGAGCACCCGCTTGAGGCTGAACCCAACATGTCCGAGTTCACCGGGGATGAGCATGCCCAAAAAGTTGTAGAGCAAGAAGACCAAACCCAGGACAGCAAGGTTCTTGCAGGCTCTTCGTCCTCCTTCGAGGACCAGAAGCATGGCGAGGCCAGCGATGATAAGGTCTGGTTGCTGGAGGTAGCCTCCTCTTCGGGCGATGACGGTGTAATAGTGTAAAAGGTACCAGAAGGTGAAGAAGGTCAGGCTAAGCAACACCAGGTCCCAAACCGGAGGAAGGGCACGCTTGAGCCGCTCTTTCTTGTGGGCGGGGAAGAGAAGAAACGTGAAGCCCAGAAGGAAGAGCAGATGCCAGGTGCGCAGTGACATGGCATCGATGATGCCAAAGGAGTTGGCTAGTACCTGAAAACCTGCCCAGACGAGAAAGAGGATGGTGACGAGCGTTCCCAAAGGTCCGCTGTAGCTGCGAAGTTTGCTGTCAGGTTCTTTCTCGTCGAGAAGCTGTTGTGCCTTGATCTCTTCTGCAGTCATTGCTGCAGAGGTGTGTTGTTCCATTGCTTTACCCCAAACGTTCCTTTCAATCTATTGGGTGTTGCTTCTTTTGTCAATTTGGATATGCAAAATAGTGTATATTGATGAGTGTTTTATGCAAAAAGCACAGAGTGCACAAAGCCATTTCCCTGCAACTTGCCGAGGAAGCGACTGATTCTTCAACCAGACAGAAGAGAATCATGGTATACATGATACTAACAGAAGATCAACAAATGGGAGTTCTCATGGAATACCGAATAGAGAGCAAGGAACACCTCAAAGAGTTGTGGACCAACATTTACAATACTGAAGGAAAACCTGATTGGTCACATATCCTTCCTTACTATGATGATGCAATCTACTTCTGTGACAGCGTTCAGAAGATCCATGGCATTGAGGATTTCAAGGAAATGACTGAGCGCCTGATAGCGCGTTCGGACAATCTGAAGATGGATGTGAAGAATACCGCACAGAACGGCAATGTCCTGTTCATGGAGTGGGAGATGAGCCTGAGCTTCAAGAAGTATCCAAACTCCTCCATTTACGGTGCAAGCAGGGTGACCCTCAATGAGTCGGGCAAGATCATTGAGCAACGGGACTACTATGATCTGTGGGGTGATATCTTTGACAACATTCCCCGGTTCAACAAAGCGTATCGGAAGTTCATGAGAAAGAAGTTTGGTTGAGGAAGGCGACACATGAATCCCTATCTGAAAGAGTATGAGTGGGCGAACATTGCAGCGATGCTCAGAAACAACAAGGCAGAGCCGAAACAAGAGTCGAAAGACCTGCGTGGAAAGCTTGTAGTCATTACCGGTGCAACCAGTGGCATCGGGTATGAGACTGCCCACCTGTATGCCTCACGTGGTGCTGATGTGCTGATGATCAATCGCAACAAGGAGAAGAGTGAGCTTCTGAAACAGGAGTTGGAACAGACCTATCAGATGCAGTGTACCTACTTCATTGCTGATTTCTCCCATCTCAAGGAGATTCATGCAGCTGCTGAGATGCTGGCACAGCTTCCTACCCCTATTGAGGTCCTGATTCACAATGCCGGGGTGTACAACACAAAGCTGCGCTTCACTGATGATGATATTGAGGAGGTGTTCCAGGTGAACTACCTCGCTTCCTTCATCATCACCTACCGTCTGATGGAGAAGCTGAAGGGCCAAGAGAAGGCAAGAATCATCTATGTGAATTCGGAGGGCCACCGGTTTGCCCTCGCCGGCTTGAAGCTTGATGACCTTCGCTGGCAGAAGCAGCACTACACCGGCCTGAAGAGCTATGGATCAGCAAAGACGGCACAGCTGCTCTCCTTGTTTTCCTTTGCCAAAGTTTTCGAAGGAAGTGCTGTCACAATCAATGCCATGCATCCTGGGGATGTGAAGACAAACATGGGGGAGAACAACGGAAAGCTCTACCGTTTTTTCAAGCACCACATGATCAACCCCAAGTCCCGTTCTCCCAAGCTCTCAGCCCAGGCACTCTACTATCTTGGGGTATCGGATGAGGTAAGGGAAACAACAGGAGAGTTCTTCAACTTCACCACCCTGGAAACTCCGGCTCCCCATGCGCTCGACCAAGGTATGGCGGAGAGGTTGTGGGAGAGGAGTTTAAAGATGGGCTTTGGCGCTGCAGCTCGCACATAACAGAAAATCACCGGTATCCTTACTGGTGAGTTGGTTGATAACACATGATAATTGAAAGAATACTGCCGAAAGCGGGGCTTGAACCCGCACGCCCTTGCGAGCAAGGGATTTTAAGTCCCTTGTGTCTACCAATTCCACCATTTCGGCTGATGTTTATCGTTCTTCTGTTTCCACCGTTCGCGGCAATACCGCTGCATCGGTCTTGATGGGGATGAGACGCTTGATGAAGGGTTGCACCCCAACATAGGTCTTCTGGAACTCGTCCTCGCTCTCCTTAAGTGCAGCCTGCCAGGCAGCGCCAAAGCCAGGGCTGTTGATCGTCAGTCTATCAACGGCGAGCTGGTACACATGCAATCGGGCGACTTCCTTTCTTCCCGGTTTCTGGGAGTAGGTGCTGAGGCTGATCCTGAGATTCTCATTCTGCTTTTTCAGATCCTCATTCTGTTCCTTGAGCTTGGAGAGACCTTCGCTTTCCAGGTCCATGCGATCGGTAAGCATCCGCTTCAGCCTCTCGGTCTCCTGTTTTACCGCAAGCATCTCCTTATGGCGCTTGACGGACATGATTACCACGAGCACGATGGCCAATACGACTCCGACTCCAAGTCCTATCAGAAAGTTTTGCATGCGAATCTCCTCATCACAGCCAAAAAATACTGTAAGCAGGTGCTTTTGTCAAAGGTTATCACCGGATGTACGTATTTATTGGCTTTTTCATACGCTTCCTGGCAGTCTGTACACTTGATTGTCTCATAACCCCGAAAGGGAATAATTATATTGGTTGATGCTTTATTGTTATAAATTTGCCCGAACGGGAAAATTGAAGAAATACTGAGAAAATTGCCTTGCTATTCCCGAACGGGAAAGTAAGATGTTGTCATGAGTAGGATGGAAACAAGCAGTGATATCGGAAAGCTCGTGTGCTCAAAGAGAAAGGAACTCGGACTCACCCAAAAGGAAGCAGCTGGGCTTTGCGGGGTAGGTGTGCGTTTCTGGTCTGAATTGGAACGGGGGAAGAGCTCTCTTCATCTGGGAAAGGTCCTCTTGGTACTTACGCGTTTGGGTCTGGAAATACAGGTGGAGGGACGAGTATGACACTGGTTGTGTCCCAGAACAATCGAAGGGTAGGCCTTCTGGTCGGTACAGCCGATCGGGGCGTGGTCTTCTTGTATGATCCTCACTATCTTGCCGATCCCAACGCAAGGGCAATTTCTCACTCACTCCCACTCCAGGAGCAAGAATTCTCTTCCAAGCAGTGTCTGCCTTTTTTCTCAGGCCTCCTTCCTGATGGGGAGATGAGGCGCAGAATCAGTGAATACCTCCATCTTGGTGAATCAAGTACCTTGAAGTTGCTTGAAGCTTTGTGCAGGGAGTGTGCCGGCTCGCTGGTCTTGCAGGAGGAAGTGGATCCAGAACCCAACTATTCCGTACAGGGAACATACAGAAAAGTGGAGGAGGATGAGCTTGCAGAAATGATTCGGCACATGGATGTTCGGCCATTGCTTCTTGGTGCCAAAGGTCTTTCCCTTGCCGGAGCCCAACAAAAAATTTCGCTTGCCCGATTTTCTGGTGATTGGCATGTGCCCTTGGATGGGGCTGCCTCAAGTCACATCCTCAAGCCTTCAAAGGTTCCTTTTCAGGATTTGGCTGTGAATGAATACCTCTGCATGCAGTTGGCAAAGAGGTGTGCACTCCCTGTTGCAGATACAGAGCTTGTGATGGTGGAGGACATCCCGGTCTTCGTCACCGAGCGGTATGATCGAAGGAGGGTGAGCGAACACCCTCCGGTGATCGAGCGTATGCATCAGGAGGATGCTTGCCAAGCGCTTGGCATCATGCCTGACCGGAAGTATGAGGAAGACGGCGGCCCTGGTTTGGGGCAACTTGCATCCTTGGTGCAAAAGCTCTCTGCGACTCCCATCCTTGGGTTGCAGAAACTGTTGCATCTGGTCATCTTCAACTTCCTTATCGGCAATTGTGATGCCCATGCGAAGAATATCTCGTTTGTGTATGATGGGGAGAACTCCTCTGGAACACTTGCCCCTTTTTATGACCTGGTGAGTACCCGTTGCTATGCACAGCTGTCTCCAAAGCTTTCCATGAGAATAGGGGGCGAGTATCGTATCGATTCCATTCGAAAGGAACACTTCCTGAAGCTTGCCCAGGAGCTTGGGGTGGGCAAGCGCTATATGCTTTCCCTGTTGGAAGAGATGAGCGAGCACGTGAGGCAGGGATTTGAAGTGCTTTCTGCTTCTCCTGATGCAGGACGCTGGGGACCCTTGCTCTCCCTGTTGAGGCAACAGACCGAGGCTCGGATGCAGCAGATTCGGTCCTGAGTACAGACAAAACAGGCTGGCGAATTTGCCAGCCTGCCCCTTCGAGTGAGTTTCGTTATCGCTCGAACCGTTTGATCACAGCTTCCTTGCTGTTCTCGATCGCCTCGGGGATCGAAACCTTGCCGGTGAATACCGCCATATCCTTGAAACCGCTTCCGGTGAACAGGACGCAGACATCGACATCGGATCCGAAGCGCTCTCTCAGCATCGTATGGTCTGCTTTCAGTGCTGCCCATGCGCAGGCGGCGGCAGGCTCTACGAAGATGCCAGCTTCCTTTGCAAGCTCAAGCTGGGCCTCAAGAATCTCGCTGTCGTCAACCTCGGTTGCCCATCCTTCGCTCTCATGGATGTATCGGACAGCCATCCTGCCGTTGGCAGGGCTTTCGACACTGATTGAGTCGGCACGGGTCGTGGCCTTTGCAAGGTTGGAGAAATCTCCAGTCTTCCATGCGCGGCTGATTGCATTGCTCTGTTTGCTCTGTGCACATACGATATGGGGAACCTTGTCGATGAGTCCTGCCATCTTCAGGTCATAGAAGCCCTTGTAGACTCCGGCGTAGATGCATCCATCACCCACCGAAACATAGACCACATCAGGGACCTTGCGACCCAACTGCTCGAACAACTCGATGGAGATGCTCTTCTTTCCTTCGATGGTCATCGGATTGTACGCAGTATTGCGGTTGATGCCGCCAAACTGCTTGGTATAGGCGATGGAAAGAGCAAACGCATCATCATAGGAACCCTTTACCGGAACTACCGTTGCTCCATAGAGTACGCTCTGCATCAGCTTGTTCACCGGGGCGGTGGCCGGGACGAAGAGAATGATCTCAAGGCCATAGGCGGCACCGGCACAGCTCATGGCTGCCCCCGCATTGCCCGTGGAAGCAAGAGCTATACGGTTCTGCTTGTGGGCAATTGCCTGGGCAGCGATCAACTGGCTTGCACGGTCCTTGAAGGAGCCTGAGGGCAGGGCGCTGTCCAATTTGCAAAAGATGTTCTTCAGCCCATACTTCTCTGCAAGCCGCTTGGGTCTGGCTATCGGGGTTCCTCCCACCGGATACACATCCTTGTGAGGAACCTGATAGGGGAAGAAGTCGTACATGCTTACATGTTCCTGCTCTTTCAGCTTGTCAAGATCTTCCTCGTTGAGTTTGACGATGACATTTCCCAGTGGGAAAGCAGTCCCGTCATTTTTCTGTGCACAACTGGGGCACTGGTAAAACACTTCATCAGTCTCATACACCTGATGGCAATCGCAACACTCGTAGATAAACCGCATACTTCCTCCGATTCAAAGAAAATGCCGGACCCAAGGCCCGGCATTTGCATTCTCAATTGGCTTATTTTGCCAGAACTTCCTCGTTGAACGCTTCAATCATAGCATCGATTTGTTCAGCATAGGCAGGAATCTGCTTCCAATAGTTCTTATCATACCACTGGGCGTTGATCTCTTCGTACGTCTTGCCCTGCTGCTCAACCCACGTGTAGTACTTGAGGTTGTGCACCCTGAGCCGTTCGTAGTACGAGAGCTCAAGGGCTCCATCAATGGTCTGGTGGTGGAAGCAACCGGCGAGGGCACGCACTGCTGCGTATTCGTCGAAAGCGCCCTGGATTTCATTCTGTTCCTTCAGCCTTGAGGTGTACATCTCTGAGCTATCGGTCAGGACCGTGAGGATCACATCATCTTCACCCAGCTCGTAGTACTTGGCCATCTTGATGGCTGCAAGCACGTTGCCGACTCCGCTGATGCCATACATCGGAAGGGTTGCAATGTCTTCATCGCTCACACCCATCTTCTTCAGGTACTCGATACCGGCGGGCTCATTGAAGAGGCGATAGATGTCCATGCAGTCCTGGTCGTCAACGGCAATGACCATATCGGTATTCCGTACGTTGTGTACCCAGGGCACGTGCTTGTCGCCGATACCTTCGATGCGGTGGCCTCCAAAACCGTTGCGCAGCAAGGTGGGGCATTGCACAGCTTCGGAAGCAGCAATCTTCATCTGGGGAAAGTGAGTTTTCAGCAAATCGCCAGCTGCAAGGGTTCCTCCTGAGCCGGTTGCAGAGACAAAACCACAGACGTTTTCAGCTGCAACGTCCTCATCCTTGAGGATCTCAAGCAGAGCTGCACCGGTTACGGTGTAGTGCCACAGGTAGTTGCCGAACTGGTCGAACTGGTTGAAGATGACAATATGGTGTCCGCGCTCTGCATCGAGCTCGTGGCACTTGTCAAAGATCTCCTTGACGTTTGATTCGCAACCGGGGGTGGCGATGACTTCGCCAGCAACGGTTTTCAGCCAGTTGAAGCGCTCCTGGCTCATCTCTTCAGGAAGAATGGCAATGGACTGACAGCCGAGCAGTGAGGAGTTGTAGGCACCACCGCGGCAGTAGTTGCCGGTGGAAGGCCATACAGCCTGCTGGTCAACAGAGTCGAAGTTTCCGGATACCAGAGCGGGAGCAAGACAGCCGTAGGTTGCGCCTACCTTATGTGCACCGGTGGGGAACCACTTGCCGACCAGGCACAGGATTCTTGCCTTGATGCCGGTGAGCTCACGGGGCACTTCAACATAGTTGACACCACCGAAGGTTCCACCCTGCTTGGTGGGTTCGTTCTTCCAGGTAATTCTGAACAGGTTCAGCGGATCGACGTCCCAAAGCCCTACGTGACTGAGTTTTGCCTTGATATCTTCAGGTACGGTAGAAGGATCCACCATCTGCTTGAAGGTAGGAAGCAGGACACCCTTTTCCCTACAGCGTTGGATGTTCTTTGCGCGTACTTTCTCATTGACATTCAGATTGATCAACATGCCTATTTCCTCCGTGGTGATGCTGTGTTGCTTTTTCAGATTAGTCAAGTATACCGTAAAGAAGTAAAATGTAAAGCCACAATTCGTGAAAGTTGAATTTTTGGAAATTAATTTGCGTTAAGTCGTAGTATGAAAGAAGAAATTTATCGAAAAGATCGTTTTGTGAAGGAATCAATTCTTAAAATACCACCCCTTGATGAACAAGGTAAGGGTGGAAAATCTCTGCGGATTTGTTGCGAAATGTTGCAATTTTTATTGACTTCTCTTCATTCTGCATTAGAATGAATATGGTCGGGCCTCGGTCCGGCGACACCTTTTGAAGGAGTGAGTATGGGAGACATTATGCGCCCAGTTCCCTTCTCGGAACTTATCAGTCGTATTGTCGGTGAATACCGTAATCATCATGCAATTTTCGGCATTGCCGAAGAACAGTTCTACCAGGACGCAGGCAAGCAAAGCCTCAGCGTTTTCAACCAACGTTGCTCAACACCAGTCGGTCCTGCAGCCGGTCCTCATACCCAGTTGGCACAAAATATCATTGCCAGCTATCTCGTCGGCGGCCGGTTCATCGAGCTGAAGACCGTCCAGGTTATGGATACGCTGGAGATTGACAAGCCCTGCATTGACGCCCGTGACGAGGCATACAACGTCGAATGGTCGACCGAGTTTACCCTTCCCAAGGCTTGGGATGAGTATGCCAAGGCTTGGATCATCCTGCACGTGCTCGAGGCAGCAATGCACAAAGGAAAGTTTGAGAAGCCTTCCTTTATCTTCAATATGTCCGTTGGGTACAACCTCGAAGGCATCAAGACGGAGAAAATGCAACAGTACATCGACTCCATGATCGATGCACGCAAGGATGAGCGGTTCAACGAGTATCTCAAGGAACTTGAGGCGATGCTCGACGAAGGGCTCTTCGAAGGCACTCCCTGGGAAGGTCTGGAGAAGAAACTGAAGGGCATCAGCACCAAGATCAGTGCAAACATCAGTCCTTCGACCACCTTGAGCACCATGCACGGCTGTCCTCCGAAAGAGATCGAGGCCATCTGCACCTACATGCTCACCGAAAAGAAGGTCGATACGTTCGTCAAGCTCAATCCCACCCTGCTCGGTTTCGATGCAGTGCGCAAGATCCTTGATGACCTCGGCTTCGATTACATCACCCTTACCCGTGAGAACTTTGAGCATGACCTGCAGTATACGGATGCCATCGCCATGCTTCACCGCCTGGTGGACCTTGCCAAGAAAGAGGGCAGGGGATTTGGCGTCAAGCTCACCAACACCTTGGGCTCTGTCAACGATCAGGGCGTGCTTCCCGGAAACGAGATGTACATGTCCGGCCGTTCCCTGCTTCCCATCTCCACCAAGGTTGCCACACTGCTGAGCAAGGAGTTTGGCGGAAAGCTTCCCATCTCCTACAGCGGAGGGGCTACCGCATTCACTGTCAAGGACCTCTTTGAAAGCGGTATCCGCCCGATTACTCTTGCCACCGACATGCTCAAGCCCGGTGGGTACACCCGCCTCAAGCAGATGGTGGAAATCCTGAACACCAGCAAGGCCTGGTCGATGGAAGGCATCGATGTGAAGAAGGTTGAGAAGCTCTCCGAGACTTCCCGCACCACCGACTTTGAGGTGACCGGCAAGGAGTTCCGTGGGGAAGATACGATCAAGATCGGGGAAAAGCTTCCGCTCTTCGATTGCTATGTCGCCCCCTGCCAGGTCGCTTGCCCGATCCATCAGGATGTTCCCGAGTACGTACAGTTGGTCGGCCAGGGTCGCTACGGTGAAGCCCTTGCCCTCATTTATGACAAGAACGCCCTTCCTGCCATTACCGGTCATATCTGTGATCACCAGTGCCAGCTCCATTGCACACGCATGGACTATGAGGGTGCGGTACATATTCGCGATATGAAGCGCATTGCCGTGGAGAACGGGTTTGACGAGTTCAAGAGCATGTGGGAAGGAGCCACCGACAAGACGGACGTGAAAGCAGCGGTCATCGGTGCCGGTCCTGCCGGCCTGAGTGCTGCCTACTTCCTCGCTCGTGCTGGTTTTGACACCGCTGTCTTCGAGCGGGAGGAGAGTGCCGGTGGTGTGGTTCGCCATGTCATCCCCGGTTTCCGCCTGCCTGTTGAAGCAATTGAAAGTGATGTTGAGTTCATCAAAGCCCACGGCGTACAGTTCAACTTTGGTGTTGAGACTGAGAAGATGACTGTTGAAGCACTGCGTAATGCAGGGTACTCCTATATCTTCTACGCCATCGGCAGTGAAGTGGACAATGACATCCCGTTGGTGGGGGACCGCAGCCGGGTACGGCCGTCGCTCTCCTTCCTCGCTTCCTTCCGCAAGGATCCCACCACACTTTCGTTGGGCAAGCATGTGGTGGTTGTCGGTGGTGGGAACACTGCAATGGACAGTGCCCGCGCAGCCCTGCGCATTCCCGGCGTAGAAAAGGTTTCGGTCATCTATCGCAGGACCGAGAACGAGATGCCTGCCGACCATGAGGAGTACGGACTTGCAAAGAAGGAAAACATCGATTTCCTCTTCCTTGCCAATCCTGAGCGCTTCGACGGCAATGTGCTGACCGTACGCAAGATGGCTCTTGGGGAAAAGGATGCCAGCGGCAGAAGAAGACCTGTTGCCACTGACGAAACCTTCACCATCGAGGCTGACACCATGATCACGGCCATTGGCGAGCATGCTGATACCGAAAGACTGACTTGGTATGGAGTGCCGGTGAATGAGAAGGGATGGCCCATCTCCGACGAAGAGACCAAGGAATCGAAGATGGAGAATGTGTATGTCATCGGTGATGTCCAGAGCGGACCCTCCACCGTCGTACGCTGTATCGCCAGTGCCCGAAGTGCAGTGGAAGCTGCCATTGACAAGATTCTTGGTCCTGAAGAGGACGAAGAAGATGGTTGTGGGTGTGGCCATGACCATGACGAGGAGCACGAGTGCACCTGTGAAGATGGTTGCGACTGCGATGAGGATGATGATGAGGAGATGACCGACGAAGAGCGTGTGGAACTGGAAGCGGATGAGAATGAGTTCTTCGCTGAGGTTGCCGAAAAGAAGCGTATGATTCTCTCCTCCAAGAATTTTGGGGACAAGGAGTTTGCCGCAACTGAAGCTGCTCGCTGTCTTGAATGCTCCTACCTGTGCAACAAGTGTGTGGATGTATGCCCGAATCGGGCAAACGTCGCCATTGATGTGCGAAATACCGGGATCTTTGCCGATCCGTTCCAGATTCTCCATCTCGATGCCTACTGCAACGAATGCGGAAACTGTGAAACCTTCTGTCCCTATGATGGAGGTCCGTACCGCAAGAAGTTCACTCTGTTCAGCCTCAAGGAGGACTTTGAGAACTCTGAGAACAGCGGCTTCTTTGCAGAGGGTGAGGATATCCTGATTCGGCTTGACGGCAAGATTCATAATTGCTCGATGGATGCTGATGGAATCCTGACCGGAGATGAGGAAGGAGTCACCGACGAAGTGGCTGCCCTGATCGAAGAAGTGTACACCTCGTACAGCTACCTGCTCGGGTACGTTGAAGCGTAAAGGAGGAAACGTTGGCTACTACTGTTATCAAGAACGTACGGGTAATGCAGACCCAGATGCCATTTTCCGTATTGGAAGATGTCGATATTGTCATCACCGATGATGTGATCAAGGCAGTGGGCAAGGGAGCAGCTGCACAAGTCCAGGCCGATAAGGTGATTGACGGCCGGTTCAAGACAGTGATACCGGGTAACGTTTGTGGACATCACCACTACTACTCTGGGCTTTCCCGGGGCATGCTGATTTCAGCCGGAGCCCAGAATGACTTCATTCAGGTTCTCAAGGAGTGGTGGTGGCGCCTGGATCGTGGTCTTGATGAGGAAGCTTGTTACTACAGCTCACTTATCTGCTCGATCGATGCAATTGCCAGTGGCACCACTACCTGTATCGACCATCATGCCAGTCCTGCCTACATCAAGGGCTCGCTGGACACCATTGCCAAGGGAATGGAAGAGGTGGGCGTTCGTGGTTCCACCTGTTATGAGGTCACCGACCGTAATGGTGGGATGGGCGAAGTTGAGGCAGGTGTGGAGGAGAACCTCCGCTTTGCGATGGCTTCCAAGAGCCGGAAGCTCGTCAAGGGGATGATCGGGGGGCATGCCCCCTTCACCATTCCCGATGAAGGGCTGCGCCTGATGGCCGAGGCAATGAGAGAGAGTGGGGCAGGCATGCACCTGCATGTGGCTGAGGACAAGTATGATGTGGTCCACAGCCATCACAAATACCACCTTGACATCGTCGATCGGCTGGAGAAGTTCGGCCTCTTGACCGACAACTCGCTGTTGGTGCACGGCCTTTGGCTGAACGAGGCAGAGATCGAGAAGATCAATGCCCATGATTGTTTCTTTGCTCACAATGGCAGAAGCAACATGAACAACAACGTCGGGTACTGTCAGAATATCCAGAAGGTGAAGAACCTCATCATCGGGACCGATGGATGCGGTGGCAACATGTTCGAGGAGCTCAAGCTCGCCTTCTTCAAGCACAAGGACCAAGGTGGTTCCTGGTGGCCGAGCGACTATGTCTCAGCCTTGAACCGGGGCAACCAGCTGGTTGAGAAGTACTTCGACGGGAAGTTCGGAAAAGTGGAGGCAGGCTATAAGGCCGACCTCACCATTTGCGACTATCATGCGCCGACTCCGCTCGTATCGGACAATGCCGCCAGCCACTTTGTATGGGGCATGAGCAGCAACTGTGTGGAGAGTGTCATGGTTGATGGCAAGCTGGTGATGGAAAACCACCAGTTCCCGGGCCTTGATGTTGAGCGTATCTACGCCGAGGCAGCCAAGGTTGCCAAGCGTGTATGGGATAAAGTGGACAAAATCGCCCCGTAACTACGGGCGATGACGATGCATATGACCAAACGGTCAAAGGGGAATAGCAAGATGACAATTCAGGAACAGATCAGGGCCAAGGCCGCCGAGTACCGTGATTACACGGCTCTCAATCTCTCGAAAATGGTGCAGACCAAGAGCTACAGCTCCCAGGAAGAAGATGTCTGCCGCCTCATCGTCACCCTCTGCGAAGAGGCCGGATTTGATGAAGTGCGTATTGATGGACTCGGTTCGGTGATCGGTCGCGTGGGAAATGGACCAAAGAAGCTCGCATTCGACGCCCATATCGATACGGTTGAAGTCGGAAACCTCAAGAACTGGGATTTCGACCCGTTCAGTGGGGAGATCAAGGACGGCAAGGTCTTTGGACGCGGAACTTCCGACCAGAAGGGTGGCGCTGCATCCATGATCACCGCCGGCCGCATTCTCAAGGAACTCGGCTATGGTGGTGAGTACACCGTATACTTCACCTTCACCGTCATGGAAGAAGACTGCGACGGCATGTGCTGGAAGTATTTGATCGAAGAAGAGAACTTCCGCCCCGACTTGGTGGTTTCCACCGAACCGACCAGCTGCCGCCTCTATCGTGGCCATCGTGGTCGCATGGAAATTCGTGTCATCCTCAAGGGCATCTCCTGCCACGGTAGTGCTCCCGAGCGCGGCGTCAGTGCCGCCTACAAGGCAGCAAAAGCAGCTCTTGCCATCGAGCAGCTCAACAAGGACCTGCAGCCGGATGAAGAGAAGTTCCTTGGAAAGGGAACCATCACGGTCAGCCAGATGGACGTCAAGGGCCCCAGCCAGTGTGCTGTTGCCGACTATGCCATGCTCTATTGTGACCGCCGCCTGACCTGGGGTGAGGATGCAGATCTGGCAATCAGCCAGGTTCGCGAATACATCTCCAAGGCAACCGGCGACGATCCCGATTCCATCGTGGTCGAGATGCCCAACTACGAGAAGATCGGCTGGACCAAGAAGGAGTACTCACAGGAACTCTACTTCCCCACCTGGAAGATTGATGCCGATCATCCGTTGGTAGAAGCTGGTGTTGCTGGTCATGAGGCCCTGTTTGGCAAGAAGCCGGTAGTCGACAAGTGGACGTTCTCCACCAACCTGGTGGCAACCACCGGCAGGCACAAGATTCCCGCGATCGGTTTTGGCCCTGGCGATGAAGCCCAGGCACACGCACCGAACGAGATCAACCGCGTTGACGACCTGGAGATCTGCGCTGCATTCTACGCCATGCTTCCGTACTCGTTGGAGAAGTAAGCCAACCGGTACAAGGGATTGCACGAATGTGCTACACTACAGCCACAGGGCTATCGCCTTGTGGCTGTTTAAGGCTTCCTCCCCTTTATGTATGGAAATGTATAATGGTGGGGATGTGTGAGATACAGGCTGGGAAAGGGGCTCTTCCCTGTACAACCACACCATGAACGAAGACACTAAGGCAGTGACAGCGAACCCCTTTCGCCTCTGCCTTCCTTGCGGAACAGCCCGCATGCCGTACCCATGTATTGCAGGACAGCTGCTGAGCAGCCTTTTTTTGAAGACCTTTCGCATCCTGCAGAATAAGGAGATAAGAAGGCATGAGTTCCTCACTACTCTTACAGAACATCTACTGCCTCCAACCAACGTTCGATGGGCCTCAGTACCATGGTGCCGACCTCTTGATCGTAGGAAACAAGGTTGAAGCCATAGCCCCGAACGGTGGCTTGCAAGCAACCGGCAAGGTCCGCACCATCGATTGCTCACGTCACGTGGTCATCCCCGGTTTGGTGAATACCCACCACCATTTCTATCAGACATTGACACGCAACCATCCAGCTGTCCAGAATGCCAAGCTTTTTGATTGGCTGAAGTTCCTCTACGAGGTATGGAAGTATGTTGATGAGGATGCCGTGTATTACTCTTCCATGCTGGCCATGGGAGAACTCATGAAGACCGGCTGTACCCTTACCACCGACCACCACTACCTCTATCCCCGTTCCTTCAAAGGGGACTTGATGGGTTTGCAATTTGAGGCTGCCGATACCTTGGGGATGCGTTTCAGCCCAACCCGCGGCTCGATGAGCCTGAGCAAGAAGGATGGAGGACTTCCTCCTGATAGCGTTGTTCAAACCGAAGATGAAATTTTGAGCGACAGTGAACGCTGCATCAAGACCTACCATGACAGCGCACCCGACGCCATGCACAAGATAGCACTTGCTCCCTGTTCTCCTTTCAGTGTCACCAAGGAGTTGATGAGAGACACGGCAGCGCTTGCGAGAAAGTATGGAGTACGCCTGCACACCCACCTGTGCGAAACCTATGATGAAGCTGATTTCTGCCAATCCATGTACGGGATGCGCCCGGTGGATCTGATGCAGGAGTGCAATCTCATTGGTGAGGATGTGTGGTATGCACATGGCATCCATTTCAATGATGAGGAACTGAAAGTGCTCAAACAGACCGGTTCCCATATTGCCCATTGCCCCAGCTCGAACATGCGCCTCGGAAGCGGCATCTGCCGCGTCAAGGAGATGAAGGAGATGGGTATCAACGTTGCACTCGCCGTCGATGGAAGTGCCAGCAATGACAGCTCTGATATGCTCGCTGAAGTGCGGCAAGCCTTGCTCTTGCAGCGTGTCCGGTATGGTGCGGATGCACTGACTGCCAACGAGGCCTTCACCATTGCAACCGAGAACGGTGCAAAACTGCTCAACTTCTCCCAGGTCGGACGACTTGAGAAGGGCTGGGCTGCCGACCTTGCCATCTTTGATGTCTCGACGCTTCCCTATGCAGGGAGCCACAGCGATCCGGTGGCGAGTCTGCTCTTTTGTGGTACCAACCACAATACCGATTATACGATCATCAACGGAAAAGTCGTGGTCGACCATGGACAGTTGGTCGGCTTTGATGAACAGGAGCTTGCCGACAAGGCGAATGCCATCAGCAAGCGCATGCTTGAGAAAGCAGAAAGACAGGAGGCTGTATGATACAGGAATATCTCGTAGCGACCGATACCGAGGATGCGCTGAAACTGAAGCGCAACAAGAATAAGAGTGTGTTCTACGCCGGTGGGACGGAGATCAACCGCCTCCATTCGAACGTTGATGCAAAAGTGGCCATCAGCCTCGCAAAACTTGGCTTGGATACCATCACCGATGAGGGCTCCTACATCCGCATCGGAAGCATGGTGACCTTGCAGAAGCTGGTGGAGTCGGCCCTGGTGCCCCAGTGGCTCAAGGATGCCGCCCTCTTTTGCGGGAGTTTCACCCGCAGGAACATGGCAACGATCGGAGGAAACCTCGCCTTGATGAGCGACCAGTCCTATCTTGCCCCGGCTCTGCTTGCATCACGCTGTCGCTTGCTTACCGCAAACCTTACCGAAGGTGGCGCATACAGCGAAGACAATATTCCCATCAGGGAATACCATGCCTATCACCAGCAGTTCAGTGGTACCCTGATTCTTGCAATCAGCCTTTCCAAGGACAGCCGGTATGTCGGCACCAAGCGTTTTTCCAACAGCGCTCAGAACAGTGCAGCCGTTACGGTTGGCTTTGGAGCAACCCAGAACAGCGAGCAGGTCGTCGATCATGTGCGTGTGTTTGCCGCAGTGCACGGAAGTTCCGTACAACGCCTCAATGCCATTGAGAACGCCATCGAGAACGGAGAGCTTACTACCCCTGCTGATGTCCAGCTTGCAGTACACCAGGCTGTTGCCGCCCTGGATGACTTTGTGGGAAGCTCTGCCTACAAGCGCTACATCGCCAGCGAAGGTCTCGCCCAACTCTTCGCCGAATTTCTGAAAGGAGGCGCAAAATGAACAAGATTTCCTTTACCGTAAACGGAAAGAAACATACCATCAATTGCGAGCAGGCAGAGTCCTTGCGCTCAGTCTTGGTACGTCTTGGATACCAGAGCGTACGAGACAGTGATGACAAGGAAGGCTTTGCTGGAAGCGATACCATCATCTACAATGATATTCCTGTCTATGCGAACCTGATGCTTGCCCAGCAGGCTGAAGGAGCTGAGATCAGGACCGCAGAATCATTGGGTACCAGCCGCAACCTGCATGTGGTGCAGCAGGCAATGATCGATGCTGGAGTGGTGCAGAGTGCTTACAATGCACCCGCGGCAGCACTGTTGCTGGCATGGTTGCTCGAACATGAAAGCAACCCCACTCAAGCACAGATCGATGAGGTGCTCAGCGGCATCTTCATCCGTGATACCGGCTATGAGCACTACTACCTTGCGGTGAAGCTGGCTGTGGAAAAGATGCAGTCCGGTTCATACAAGAGCGAAATCTCTCCCACCTTCCGTGAAAACCTTACCTATGTGGGTAAGCCCAAGGGAAAGGTTGATGGTCCTCAGCTGGTTGCAGGCGAAAGCAGCTTCGTTGAAGATCGTGTGCTTCCCGGCTACCACACCATGGTATTGCTTCGCAGCCCTTACGCCCACGCCTACATCACCAAGATTGATACCAGCAAGGCTTTGGCAATGGAAGGGGTGGTCAGCATCATCACCCACGAGAACTGCCCCGATGTCTTCTACATGCAGGCAGGACAGGGCAATCCTGAGCCCAGCCCGCACGACCGCAGGCTCTTCAACCGCAAGGTCCGCCATGTCGGCGATCGTGTTGCTGCAATCATCGCAGAAACCGAAGAGCAGGCACTCGCAGCCCGTGCTGCGATCAAGGTTGAGTACGAAATCCTCAAGCCTATCTTTACCGTGGAAGAGGCTATGGCCGAGGGTGCTCCCCTGGTGCATAACGGGGTGGTAGAGTATCGTGCAGGAGCTCCTGCCGATCTTGATCAGTACAACAAGGGTGCAGACCCCAGGGACGGGAAGGTCATCTACCAGTTCCCGCTTCACGGCGATATCAGACACAACGTCGCTTCTGCCGCCCACGGCAAGATCGGGGATGTGGAGAAGGGATTCAAGGAAGCTGATGCGGTGGTGGAACGTACCTACCAGACCAGCCAGATCCAGTGCACCCCGCTTGAACCACACATCTGTTATGCAAAGATCGATGGTGGGCGCTTGGTGTTGCATGCATCGACGCAGGTTCCTTACCACGTACGGCGTATCGTCGCTTGGGTCTGCCAGATTCCCGAGAACAAGATCCGTGTCATCAAGGAACGGGTCGGTGGCGGCTACGGTTCGAAGCAGGATATCCTGGTTGAGGACTTGGTAGGCTACGCGACCTGGATCACCGGCAAGCCGATACTCTATCGCAACACCCGTGAAGAGGAGTTCGTTGCCAACTCCACCCGCCACCCGATGCGTGTGACGGTGAAGATGGGAGCAAAGAAGGATGGTACGATCACTGCCGTCTACATGGACGTCAGGGCCAATACCGGTCCCTATGGAAACCACTGTCTTACGGTTCCGATGAATGCATGCTCGAAAACCTTGCCGCTGCTCAAGTGCGACAACATGAAGTTCGATGTCATCACCTACTACACCAATATTCCGCCTACCGGCGCCTACCAGGGGTACGGTGCGCCGAAGGGTACCTACGGACTGATGACCTGTATGGCTGAACTTGCCGACGAACTGGGCATCGACTACTACGAGATGGCCATGAAGAACAAGGTTGAGCCCGGTTATATGCTTGAGATCCTCAAGGGTCTTGGCGAAGGGCGTGAGGGGAAGGTCGTTCCTGTCGGTTCCTGCGGTCTTGATGAAGCGCTCACCAAGGGTGCCAAGATGATCAAATGGGGCAAGAAGGAGCAGTCTGATGATCCTGACTGGAAGATCGGCAAGGGCTTTGCCATGATCCAGCAGGGAAGTGGGCTTCCCGGCCTCGACCACTCCAATGCGTGGGCCAAATTGCTCACCGACGGCACCTTCCAGATCTTCAGTGGTGGAGCCGACTTGGGAACAGGTTTGGATACCATCAGTGCCAAGATGATCAGTGAGGCTTTCTGTGTTCCGATGGATTTGGTAACGGTCACCAGTGGCGATACTGACAGCTGTACGTTCGATACCGGTGCGTACGCCTCCAGTGGAACGTACTTCAGCGGTGGAGCATCTTTCCTGGCTGCTGAGGACTTGAAGAAAAACCTGCTGGACGAAGCCGCGTACCAGATGCAGGAGAAGGCAGAGGACCTCATACTGCGCGCCCCCGGTGAGGTGTACAGCACCAAGACGGGCAAGACGCTCAGCTATGCCAAGCTCAGCCACGATGCGCTGACAGGTACCGGACGCGGGCAGGTGATGGGAAGGGCTTCTTTCACCACCGGCCACAACTCCATTCCGTATGGTGCCCACTTCGTGCAGGTGGCGGTGAATGTGCGTACCGGTCAGGTCAAGGTGCAGAAGTACTATGCCCTCCAGGATGCCGGCACTCCGATCAACCCCGAACTTGCCCTGTGCCAGATGTATGGGGCTGCTCTCAAGTCCATCGGTCATACGCTGTACGAAGAGATGATCCTGGACGAGAACGGGGTTTGTTTGAATCCCACCCTCGGTGAGTATGGTGTTCCGATGATCAGTGAGAAGCCGGAGGATTTCCAGGCGGTTCTGATCGATATCAACGATGAGGTCGGCCCCTATGGAGCCAAATCCATCAGTGAGATCGCGACCAATGGTGCTGCTCCGGCGATAGCCATCGCAATCCATGATGCCGTAGGTGTCTGGATGCGAAACTGGCCGTTCTCACCGGAGAAAATCCTGAAGGAGTTGGGCAAGATCTAAGGATACTTGCAACAAACTGCAACAATAAATCTAGACAACGGCACGTCCTCATGGTATAGTGCAGTTGTCTGGATTTTCTTATGAACAATACCACTGGAGGTTTCCCCAACATGAAGGACAAAGCCACTATTAAGCAGATGATTGAGGAGCTGAAGACCCTCAAGACTGACAACATGTATCTCAATGACTTCTTCCATACTTGGAAAGAGTCCGATGATGAGATCGCTGCCACGTTCCAGGTAGCAGAAGTTCTTCGCGCCATGCGCGAGAACAACATTTCCACCAAGGTGTTTGATAGTGGTCTCGGAATTTCTGTCTTCCGTGACAACTCCACCCGCACCCGGTTCAGCTTCGCCAGCGCCTGCAACCTGCTCGGCCTGGAAGTTCAGGACCTCGATGAGAAGACCAGCCAGATCGCCCATGGAGAGACCGTTCGCGAGACCGCAAACATGGTCAGCTTCATGGCCGATGTCATCGGTATCCGCGACGATATGTACATTGGCAAGGGCCACACCTACATGAAGACGGTTGCCGAGGCTGTTCAGGATGGCTACGATGACGGCGTGCTTGAGCAGAGACCCACTCTGGTGAACCTCCAGTGCGATATCGATCACCCGACCCAGTCCATGGCTGACATGCTGCACGTGATCAACCACTTTGGCGGTGTCGAGAACCTCAAGGGCAAGAAAGTTGCCATGACCTGGGCTTACAGTCCCTCCTACGGCAAGCCGCTTTCCGTCCCCCAGGGCATCATCGGCCTGTTCACCCGCTTCGGCATGGATGTCGTTCTTGCGCACCCCGAAGGGTACAATGTGATGCCTGAGGTTGAGGAAGTTGCCAAGGAGAATGCAAAGAAGAGCGGTGGTTCCTACAAGCGTGTCGAGTCCATGGAAGAGGCTTTCAAGGATGCAGACATCGTCTACCCGAAGAGCTGGGCTCCCTTTGCCGTCATGGAAGAGAGGACCAAGATTGTCGAGCAGGGCGATCAGGATGCACTGAAGGCTCTTGAGAAGACCTGTCTGGCCAACAACGCAAAGTTCAAGGAATGGACCTGCACCGAAGACCTGATGAAGACCACCAAGGACGGAAAGGCTCTCTACATGCACTGCCTGCCTGCCGACATCACCGGTCTCTCCTGCAAGGAAGGCGAGGTTGAGGCTTCTGTGTTCGACCGCTATCTGGTACCCCTCTACAAGGAAGCCAGCTACAAGCCGTACATCATTGCAGCAATGATCTTCCTGGCCAAGTTCCAGAACCCCTCTGCAAAGCTCGAGGAGCTGTTGGAGAGTGCTGTGAAGAGGATCAAGTAAGCGTTCTCAGCTGATCTTGTTTGAACGGGAGCCGGAAGTGATTCCGGCTCTCATGCATTTCAGGCCTTCTGTTCGACAAATTGAATCTTCACCCCATTGGGATCGAGGATGTAGAAAAAGCGGACATAGGGGTTGGGGGAGAAGGGCCCGGCGTAGATTTCCAAGCCCTGTCCCTTGATGAAGGCCAGCTGGTCGTCCAGACTTTTGACAGCAAAGCCGAGGCTGATGTTCTTGCTGCAAGGCTCAACATCTTCTCCTTGGTGATGAATGAGTTCCACTTTTGTTTCATCGCTGCCCAAGAATGCTAGCTCAGTTTCCTCAGAGCTTTTCACTCGTCTGATGAGTGGCAGTTTGACAATGCTCTGATAAAACGCAAGACTCTCTTCCAAATTCCGAACCGTGATTGTTGTCCAAAGGAATTGCATAGCTACCTCACCGAACTATATGTTGTACCGCCAGAAAGGCAGTAGAGAAAGCGGCTTGAAGGTTGAAGCCTCCACTTTCGCCATCATAATCGAGTATCTCACCGCAGAAAAACAAGCCCTTCTGCAGTGTTGATTCCATGCGTTTGCGTTCGACCTCAGCGAGACATACCCCTCCAGCGGTGACCATCGCCGATTGGAAGCCCTTGACCGAAGAGACGGTGAACGGATGATCGGTGATCAGGCGAACCAGCTGAAGGCGATGCTGTTTGCCGAGCTCCCCTGCCTTGATCTCAGCCTTGAGGGAGAGAGAGGAGAGCAAGCTCTGTGCAAGTGCAGAAAAGAGTCCTGCTTCCTTGAGGAGGGAGGAGACTTGCTTTTTGGGTTGGGCAAGCAAGAGAGCATGCATCTCCTTCTCTAGATCTGCTTTGGCTTTGCAGCTGAGCAAGGTGGCAACGATACGATCTGTCTTGAGCACCGATCGCGAAGCGGTAAGGATGACGGGTCCGCTGAGCCCGTCATGAGTGAAAAGCACATCCCCCACTGCGTGTGCATATCGCTTTGCTTCTCCCTGATGATAGAACTCCACCTGAACCGAACGCAGGGCGTTGCCTGCAAGATGGCGGTAAGGATACGCTTCTATGGTTAGGGCGGCAAGGCCGCTTCTTGGGGGTACGATGGTATGTCCCAATGCTTTGGCAAGCTGATACCCGCTGCCGTCACTGCCGGTACGAGGATAGCTCATGCCTCCGGTTGCCAGAAGGAGGTTCTTTGTCTCATAGGTATCGCGATTAGTGGCGACCAGAAACGTATTGGTTTCTGTCTTCTTTATGCTTTCCACCTTGGTTTCCAGCATGATGGTCGCCCTGCTTTCCCGGACCAGTAGGTCCCTGACCTGGTGGGCATCAAGGCTTTTGGGGAAGACTTTCCCATCCTCTCGTACCACCAAGGCACACCCCCGCTGCTCAAACCAGGAAAAAAGGGCGGAGGGTGGAAGGTTCTGCAGGGCAGGGAGCAGGAAATTCCTCTGCTCCTTGCTTCCGAAGTGGGTGAGAAATGCCTCCACCGAAAGCGTGTTGGTGATGTTGCACATCCCTCCTCCGGTGATGAGCACCTTCTTTCCCACCTCCGGTGTGTGCTCGATCAAAAGAGCGTTCCGGGTAGGAAGGTTTGCTGAGGCGAAGAGGCCTGCAGCCCCACCTCCAATGATGATGAGTTCATACATAGTTTGTATCCTAGCAGACTCGGCATCTTGTGTCTTGCTCTTGGCAGGAGTATATACAAACAAGAGGATCTGCATATGAAGCGAACCGTATTGTTCTTGCTCCTTATTTTGGTTTTTCTTTCCTCGGTGAGCGCTCTCCAAGGGCTTGGGGTGGAAACACTCTATCGGAAAAAGCAAGGCTCTCTTCTCGTCGATGGAAAACGGAGCAGCTATGGCGGAACCGAGCTTGAGGTGCTGCTTTCCAGCAGGACCGTGGTATATGACAGCTATGTTGTCTCCTTCTTCGGAGGGATCAACAAAGCCCTCTCCCTTACCGATGATGGGGTGGCGAAGGATGTCAGCTCCTATCCCAATGCCTACTTCTACGGTGTGGGCAACAGTGTGATGCTTCCGATTGATTCCGGCCTTTTGCTGGAGATCGGCTGTTCGGTGTCAGCCACCTACCTGCAGCACACCATAGGCACGGCACACTACGACCTGCGCACCACCCATCTGAGAATTGGGGGTAAGGTTGGAGTGGGAGAGCTTGAGGGAGGGCAGTTCACCGTTGGCCTTGAGTATGCAATCCCCTTGGAGGGGAGAATCATCGAAGAGAGTGGAGGCACAACCACGCTCTATAGGGTGCTGTATTCAGGCTCGGCGTTTGGCATCTCGGCAGGCTTTGCCTTCCACCTCTGATACTAGTACCCGTAGTAGGGTTTGAACCAGGAGACAAAGTTCTCCAAACCCTGTTCCAAGGTGGTGTCTGGCTTGAAGTCAAAGTCGGCGATGAGGTCGGTTACATCAGCGTACGTCTGATATACATCCCCATCCTGCATGGGAAGATACTCCTTGGTAGCCTCCTTGCCCAAACAGTGCTCAAGAATCTCCACAAAACGACTCAGGCGCACCGGCTTGTTGTTTCCGATGTTGTACACCTTGTACTGGTCTCCGAATTCGTTTGCTTTGGGAGGATTGGGAATGATGCGCTCAAGGGCTGCAATGATATCATCAATGTAGGTGAAGTCACGCCACATGTCCCCCTTGTTGAACACCTTGATGCTCTTCTCCTCCATGATGCGCTTGCTGAAGGAGAAATAGGCCATGTCAGGCCTTCCATATGGCCCGTAGACTGTGAAAAAGCGCAGTCCTGTGGACGGAATGTGGTAGAGGTGGGTATAAGCGTGTGCCATCAGCTCGTTCGATTTCTTGGTTGCTGCATAGAGGCTCACCGGGTTGTCAACCTTGTCGGTTGTAGAGTAGGGAATCTTGCTGTTCAGTCCATACACCGAAGACGATGATGCATAGACGAGGTGTTTCACCTCATGGTGGCGGCAAAGTTCAAGGATGTTGAGAAACCCAACCAGGTTCGATTGCAGGTAGGCATACGGGTTGTCAATGCTGTAGCGAACTCCTGCCTGGGCTGCGAGGTTGATCACATACTCGATGCCGTGGCGTTTGAAGATGGAATCGAGCTCTGAATAATTGGCAAGGTCGGTTCTGTAGAAGGTGAAGCGCTCGCAAGCGAGAAGCCTCAGCCTCTCTTCTTTCAGACTTACCTCATAGTAGTCGTTGAGATTGTCCACTGCGATGACGGTGCATCCCAAAGCAAGCAATCTTCTTGCAAGATGAAAGCCGATGAAGCCAGCTGCACCGGTGACAAGATAGACCTTAGAGGCTTCCAACCGTACCAAATCCTTTCGCATTTCCTACTCCTCGTATTCACCTTATTGTACCCGAGATCCCGATATGTGGGTAGAGGGATGAAAAAACTGGACCCCGTGTGAGGTCCAGTGGTGAGAACAGAGCAACTGCTCTTAGAGGGCGCCGAAGAGAATCTTCAGCACGAACAGACCAAATACAACCCAAGTCATCGGAGAGACTTCCTTGGATTTCTTGGTGAACAGCTTGAGCAGGACGAAGGAGAGAATACCGAACATGATACCATCGGCGATGCTGTAGGCCACGATCATGAAGATGATGGTCAGGAAGGCCGGGATGGCTTCGGTCATCTCGTTCCATTCGATGTCCTTGACCGGGCTCATCATCATGACGCCGACGATGATCAGGGCAGGAGCAGTGGCTGCGCTGGGAATCGAACCAAAGAGGGGTTCGAGGAACAGCGACAGGGCAAAGAGGATTGCAACAACGAGTGCGGTAAGACCGGTGCGACCGCCCTCGACAACGCCAGAGGAGGACTCGACGAAGGTCGTGACAGTGGAAGTACCGAGTATAGCACCAGC
>Ga0265295_1003122_pt1 | contig 24729 bp, 22 predicted proteins | sample Munlansysbiofilm_FD_192503 | JGI IMG/M metagenome (GOLD analysis project Ga0265295, IMG submission 192503) | Leachate microbial communities from a municipal landfill in Southern Ontario, Canada - Methane capture system biofilm | ecosystem: Engineered > Solid waste > Landfill > Unclassified ... | reverse complement strand
TTTATTGATTTAAATAATGTGAAAGCTATTATTGGAACCAATGGTGGGAAATGGCAAGATGGTAATGCTTCCTACGAAATTCCTAAAGGATCTGGAAAGCATTCTGTTTTCGCCGGTGGTATTTGGGTTGCTGGAGTTGACGTTAATGGTCAACTACGGGTATCTGCACGTACATTTACTTCGCAGGGAAAAGACGATTATTGGCCCGGACCTCTTGTTTCAAAAGGGGATAATATGGGTAATGTTACGCCGGAAGTGTGTAATCAATATGACCGACTATGGAAAGTTGATAGGGAAATGGTTTCCCGTTTTATAAGTTGGTATGATGCCGATGAAGAGACTCGGGCGCGCGATTTTACTGGATATACTGTTCCTACGGTACTTGCTGAATGGCCAGGAAATGGACCTGATTTTACTGCCGAGGATAATGAGTATGATCGTTTTTTAGCACCCTTTGCGGATGTAAACAACGATGGCCGCTATTCCGCAGAGGATGGTGATTACCCAAATTATGAATTTGATGCAGGCGACAGAGACTGTAAATTTATTCCTGAACGTCGTGCAGATAGTCTAAATAACTCATCTGTTACGTTATATGGCGACCAAACCATATGGTGGGTATATAATGATAAGGGTAACATTCATACCGAAACACAGGGTGCCGCTATTGGAATGGAAGTACGAGCTCAAGGATTTGCTTTCTCCACCAATGACGAACTAAACAATATGACATTCTATAATTATCAACTAATTAATAGATCCTCTTATACCTTAAACAATGCCTTTTTTGGCGTTTGGAGTGATATTGACTTAGGTGACGCTAGAGATGATTGTTTAGGGTGTGATGTTAATCGCGGACTTATGTTTGGTTACAACTTTACCAATAAAGATGGTGATGGTTCAGGTAATACTTATGGTGAAAATCCACCCGCTGTTGGGTTCGACTTTTTTGAAGGCCCTTATAAAGACGAATCAGGTTTAGATGAATTATCTAACTGGCCTGGTAAAGGCGAAGTAATTCCTGATTGTCAATGGGGTTATCGAGATGTACTCGACGAGGATGGGGAACCCATTGATAGAATTAGAGTAGGAGAAGGGGATATTTTCAACGGAAATATTAACGGACTTAATTTTGGAGATGGTATTATTGATAATCAACGATGGGGGATGCGTCGTTTTATAATTTATGAAATTGGAAGTGACCCCGTTATTGGTGATGTTGAAGTGGCCATTGACTATTATAACTATTTACGTGGTATTTGGAAAGATGGGTCACGTATGACCTATGGAGGTAATGGGACTACGGGTACCATAGCCACTGATTTTTTGTTTCCCTGGGATAGTGATGAGTGTAATTGGGGTACTAGTGGAGTTGATCCTGGAGATAATACACCCGGTGGATGGAGAATGTCAAGCGAAGCTGATGGACGGGTTTTAACTTCGGCAGGTTCTTTTATACTGCGACCAGGTGCTACCAACTATATTACATATGGTGTTCCATGGGCACGTGATTTCATTAATGGACATATGGGATCAGTAGAACTTCTTAAATTGGCGGATGATAAATGTCAAAAGTTATTTGAAAACTGTTTTAGAATGATTGAAGGACCTAATGCCCCTGATTTAACAGTTGTTGAGTTGGATAGAAAATTATTAATTCAAATATCGAATCCTGCATCTTCAAATAATTACAATGAACAATACTCCGAAGAGGATCCATTCATTACCAAAAATTATACTGATCGTCGTTATAAATTTCAAGGGTATCAGGTATTTCAATTAAAAAATAGGGATGTTACTGTTAATCAACTGTATGATACGCAGTTTTCTAAACTTGTTTATCAATGTGATATTGAAGATAATGTTACTAGGTTAATCAACTTTGAATGGGATGCTAACGCACAGGCTAACTCCTATGCAATTATGGTTGAAGGCGAGAATAAAGGTATTCGCCACTCTTTCCATCTGACATATGATATGTTTGGTAGTTCAGGTGATACACGTTTAGTTAATTATAAGAAATATTACTATATAGCCATTGCCTATGCCTATAACAGGTATAAAAGATATGATCAAAACGACGGAAATCTGTTAGATGGACAAAAGTTGCCTTATCTGGCTAGTAGAAAAGGGGCTACCGGTGAAATTAAAAAATATGAGTTTACACCGCAACCCACATATCTTGGTTCAGGAGGAATTCAAACGAACTCAGAATATGGTGATATTCCGCCTATGAGCGTTCATTCAGGACGAGGGAATTCAGTCAACTTTATTGATTTGACCGACGAATGCCATGACGATATTCTTAGAAATAATTCAGTAAGTGTACGTAAATATAAAAAGAACGCAGGACCTGTTCAAGTTACAGTAATAGATCCATTAAATGTTGTAGATGGAGATTTTGTATTATTTATTGAACCGGATTCAGTAAATATTAAAGGGGCGTCGGGTTACGATTTTACCCTTGGAGGCCCAACAGGTTTTAGTAATACAGACAACAATGGTCTTATTTTGAATAGTAAATGGACTTTAGTACGAAATGGGGTAGATACATTGGCAGGCGATGTTTGGATGCGAAATTCCAATGAGTATCTTATTCCTGAGTATGGAATTGCTATTAATATGCTTCAAAGTCAATATCCAATTGAAAAGGTGGGGTCACTTCAATCAGTTGCATCCTTTAATAATGGACTCATTGGATCATCAAAGACCTATTCAAATCCGACGATTCCTTGGTTTGATGGGTTTAATGATGCTGATGGCCAGATTCCATTAAACTGGATTAGAGCCGGATCATATAGAGCATCAGGTTACAATGATGTGATTGGAGCAGATGACGATCAAAATTATGAACAAGTTTTAAATGGAACTTGGGCACCTTACAAACTTGTGTCTGTAAACAGATACGGACCAGGAAATGACATGGTAACTCCGAGTACAATAAACCATCAAAAATATAGGTTGCCAAGTATCGACTTCGTAATTACTAAGGATACTTCAAAATGGACTCGTTGTATTGTTATAGAAACATGTGAAAACACACGTGTGAATGGCGTAACTATATATCCAAATCCTATTGCAGAAGGAGGTGCTCGTAAATTTATGTTACGTCAAGCCCCTTCGAAAAATAAAATGGGTATATCTGCGGACACAGTGGGACAAATTTCCTCCACAAATCCAAATGATCCAAATTACATCTCAGCATACGGTATGAGTTGGTTTCCTGGTTATGCTATTGATGTTGAAACCGGTGAACGATTAAATATTGCTTTTGGTGAGGACTCTTATTTAATTGGACAAAATGGACGCGATATGATTTGGAATCCCACTACTAGTTATTTTTCCATTGATGGAACTCCGCAGTTTGGTGGAAAGCATTATGTTTATGTTTTCTCAACTGGTCATGGTCATAGTAGTGTTGCCCCATTTCCAAAATACGATTCAGGACAACTTTTATTCGATGCCTTCAAACAAAGGACAACCGATGCCAATTTGACTACTACATTAACACGGATTGGAAATGCGATGTTAAATGCTGCATGGGTTACAATACCTCGAATCCCAGTTGAGTATCAATGGAAAGAGTATGCCGATATGCCGGAAAGTGATGTGAATATTAAAATTCGAATTGCTAATCCTTATATGCGTAATATGGGATCACTCTATGGTAACCCCATTGAAGATCAGATAAATAAAGGATACCCGTATTTTAAATTTTCATTAGATGGATTAAGTGCAGTTCGAAATTCAAAGCAGGTTTTAGTCGATAATTTGGATCGAATTAATGTAGTCCCTAATCCTTATTATGCGTATAATCCATATGAGAAAACACAGCTTGATAATATTGTGAAATTCACCAATTTACCTAAGGAATGTGTTGTGAAGATCTTTAATATTTCCGGAACTTTAATTCGTGAATTTGTCAAATCGAACGACCAAACATGGATTGATTGGAATTTGACTAATAGTTCAGACGTTCCAATTGCTGGAGGTGTTTATATTATACATGTGTCAGTACCAAATGTAGGAGAAAAGGTACTTAAGTGGTTTGGCGTACTTCGTCCTGCTGACCTATCAAATTTCTAATAGTTAAAAGAAAAAAAGAGATGAATATGAGATGGTTAAAATTTATAGCAAGTTTGTTCTTATCAGTAATATTATTAAGTAATATTTATGCTGGTAATGAGCAGAGGGCAGGTGAGGCCGGTGCTACACAATTGCTTATTAATCCATGGGCAGGAGCAGCCGGTTGGGGAAACTCAAATATGTCTTCAATCACAGGAATACAGGCAATGTTTTTAAATATTGCAGGAACAGCATTTGTTGAGAAGTTTGATATGGGATTTACATATACCAATTACTTATCAGGTGCAGATATTGGGATTAATAATTTTGGTTTCGCAGCAAAAGCAGGTGAGGCTGGTGTTTTATCTGTTTCCCTAAATGCGATGTCTTTTGGAGATATAGAGCGAACCACAGTTGAAACTCCCGATGGTGCAGGAAATACCTTTAGTCCAACCTACAATACGATTTCAGTAGGGTATGCTCGCCAATTTTCAAATGCCATATATGGGGGCGTGGTATTTAAGGTAATAAGTGAAAATATTAATGATGTAGGAGCTAGTGGAGTAGCAATTGATGCCGGTATCCAATATCTTGCAGGTGCTCGTGATAACTTTAGATTTGGAGTTACCATGCAAAATGTTGGGCCTACCATGAAATATAAAGGAAACGGTTTGTCATTTAGCGCTTTAACGGGCGATCAATTGTACATGACCTTTGACTTTCCTGCTGCCGAATTTGAACTTCCTTCGTTAATACGAATCGGATTATCCAATGATTTTGAGTTAGTCGAAGGACATAATTTAACGCTAGCCGGTACTTTTACGAGTAATTCGTTTACAAAAGACCAGTATGCCATAGGAATAGAATATAACCTCATGAATTATGTTTTAATTCGAGGAGGATATAGCTATGAAAAGGATATTTGGGATAGTGCTAAACGACAAACTGTATTTACAGGACCTTCAGCTGGAGCAACAGTTAGAGTACCTCTTGGTAGAGAATCAACAACTTTTCTTAATGTAGATTACTCTTATAGAGCTACGAACCCTTTTAGCGGAGTACACTCAATTGGTGTTCGAGTAACGTTATAGTAAAATATTTGTTATCTTTGTAAAGAAAAGGATCCCACATATATGTGGGATTCTTTTCTTTTTATCATTAATTAATTTAAAGATTTCTATTATGTCAGGTTCTTATTATATGACCGAAGAGGGATTTAAAAAGATCAAAGCTGAGTTAGCAGAATTGATTAATGTTGAAAGGATTAAGATTTCCAGACAAATTGCTGAAGCGCGTGATAAAGGCGATTTGTCAGAGAATGCTGAATATGATGCAGCGAAAGAAGCACAAGGACTACTTGAACTTCGAATATCTAGACTTGAGACAAAAATGAGAAATGCTAAGATTATTAAACCCGAACAAATCGATGATTCAAAGGTTCAAATCTTAACGCGCGTTTCTCTTAAAAATTTAAAGACAAATGCCACTGTTGTGTACTCAATTGTGCCCGACGGAGAAGCCGATTTTAAAGAGAATAAGATTAGTATTTTAACGCCCATAGCCAAAGGGTTATTGGGTAAGGCAAAGGGTGATGTTGTCGATGTTATTGTGCCCGCCGGAACATTGAACTTTGAAATTTTAGATATCACAAGAATAGAATAAAGCCCCTATTATGAGTTCTATTTTCACCAAAATTATTAATGGAGAGATTCCCTCCTTTAAAGTTGAAGAGAGCAACAACTTTGTTGCTTTTTTGGACGCCTTCCCATTAAAAGAAGGACATACTCTAATTGTTCCCAAACGCGAAGTGGACGATTATTTTGATCTCACCGATCAAGAGCTTGGCGAAATGGTTCTGTTTTCTAAGCGTATTGCTAAAGCAATTAAGCTTGCTTTCCCATGTGAAAAGGTATCTGTTAGTGTTATTGGATTAGAAGTTCCCCACGCACATATGCACCTTATCCCAATAAATACTATGGATGAGTGTAATTTTGCTAACAAGAAACTGAAGATTAAGGAACAAAGAATGCTCGAGATTTGTAGTCTTATAAAAGGAAAATTAACAAATTAATAGGATTTCAACGTTGAAAAAAGATTGTTTTTTAAATTACAATTTTTAACTTGCTTGTCATTTCATTTTTTTGTTTTGCTACAAAATACTAAGCATAATCCCATGAATACCAAACCTTTTTTGATTGTAATGCTATTTCCCATGCTACTAAGCAAGGGTTTATGTCAAAATGTAAATAGCGATTATTATCGATTTGGCGCTCAGCCAGCAATTATTCCTGCTCAATTAGAAGGGTATAATTCAAAGGGTGGGGAATTATTTTTTGGTGTTTCTGATCCTGGTTTAGATTCCGCTACCGCAATCACTCAAGCTTATAAGAGAGCTCAAGCTTTAGCCTGTATGTCAAAAGGAGTTCAAGTGAAGAATTACACAGCTGGATTTTTATCGGAAGCCTATCAGGGTAGCGGAGGCACATACCAGTCTATGGTCGAGTTAGTTGTAGGTAAAAAGTTTATTCCTAGGGTCTTAATAATGGATACCGTATTTACGTGCCTTCAGGAAGCTATTTTAATTGTGCAACTTGGTGAGGATACGGACTCGGTTGGGTTTGAATTTGCTGTTAATCGATACAATGTTGAATATCAATGGGGTAATTATAGTGAATATAGCGAACAGATTGAGATGCATATTGATGATAAACTGTCTCGACCCGAAACCCTCATTTTTATGAAATATGGTGCGTTAGAGGAAGTTTATACCGCTGTTGATGATGAAACTTTTCCATTGCCTAAAGCACGTTATATTTACATGGCAAGCGGTGATTCAGTAGCTCAAGTTTATAATTATGGGTTATGGATAAATGTGTTGCGGGAGTTAAATTTGCATTTAGGTTCATTTAGCAAGCTCCATAATGAGCAAGTAAAGCGATTGAATGAAATTTATATAGGCGCCGATAATCTTAATGAAGGATTATCTAAAAACACACTGAGTTTTGATATTCGTAAAATTTACTTCAAGGATGGGAAAATAGATTTTGATTTAGATATTGTTGTAGTCCAATAAGTTATCGAATTATCTTTATTTCTCCGCTTTTACTTAGACTTATTATTTTCGATGGTGTTGCTGGCATTTGATCTCTTCCGTATTCCACAATATAATCTACACTAGCTAGTATTTCTTCCTCGATTTCATCAAATGATTTTGCGGTTGGTTGACCACTTAAATTGGCAGATGTTGATACTAACGGTTTATTTAGTTTCTTTAGTAGGGGTGTCAAAAACGGATGATTAACAACTCTTATTCCTATAGTTCCATCGTGTGCGATAAGATTTTTAGCAAGTCTACATGCTCCTTCCAAAATCAACGTAGTTGGTTCGTCCGATACTTCTAGAAGCTGAACAGCCACTTCGGGAACTTCATCAATATATCTAAAAATAGCATCGATGCTGTCAACTAATATTAGCATACTTTTCGATGCATCCCGTTTCTTAATTTTGTAGATTTTCTCTACGGCTTCCGTATTTGTTGCATCACAGCCAATTCCCCAAATGGTATCAGTTGGATAACAAATTGTTCCACCAACCTTAACTAATTTGTAAATTTCGTTGATCTCTTTTTGTAAACTATCCATCTTAATTTTATTTATGCGGAGACATTAAATTCACGTAAGGCATCATTTAATGATGTTTTTTTGTCCGTCGATTCTTTTCGCTTACCAATAATTAGTGCACATGGTACATTATATTTTCCCGCGGGGAATGTTTTTTCGATGCTTCCGGGTATAACTACCGAATAAGGAGGGATATAGCCTCTGTATTCAATTGCTTTTGGGTTGCTGACATCAATTATCGGAGTGGATTGCGTAATGACTACATTTGCCCCTAAAACGGCATCGTTTGCAATGTGTGCTCCTTCTACTACAATACATCTGCTACCTATAAAACAGTTTTCTTCTATAATTACGGGCGAAGCTTGCAATGGTTCCAATACACCACCTATTCCCACTCCGCCGCTCAAATGAACGTTTTTACCTATTTGAGCGCAGCTCCCAACGGTTGCCCAAGTGTCAACCATGGTGTTTTCATCGACATAAGCCCCAATATTAACATAAGACGGCATCATTATCACTCCTTTGGCTAGATAAGCTCCATACCGCGCTATTGCATGGGGAACAACTCTTACTCCCTTATGTGCGTACCCATTTTTTAAGGGGATTTTATCGTGAAACTCAAATGGTCCTACTTCGATTGTTGACATTTTCTGGAGGGGGAAGTATAGCACTACCGCCATTTTTATCCATTGGTTAACAACCCATTTTCCATCTATTTTTTCAGATACACGGACTTCTCCTTTGTCAAGTTTATCAATTATGGTTGTGATTGCATTGATATATTTCTCTTCTGAAAGTAAAGTTCTGTTGTTCCAGACTTCATTTATGAGTTTTTCAGCATTCATATGGATTAGTACATTTTGGATTATGGAATGGGGTAATCTATTGTCAATGTTTGTCTTATGTTAATGTTTCGAGTCTCTTATTTGTTTTGTAAATATTCATGGATTGCTTTTGCTGCTTTTTTTCCTGCACCCATTGCAAGAATTACGGTTGCAGATCCGGTAACCACATCACCACCTGCAAAAACTCCTTCAATGCTTGTAAGTCCTATTGTATCTGTAGTTATTCGGTGCCATTTATCGATACTTAAACCTTTTGTAGTTGATGCTATTAGGGGGTTTGGAGATGTGCCTAACGACATAATGACGGTGTCACATTCAAGTGTGAATTCAGAATTGGCAATGGGTACGGGGCTTCTGCGACCCGAAGCATCGGGTTCTCCCAGTTCCATTCGAATACATTTCATGCCTTTAACCCACCCTTTTTCATTTCCAAGGATCTCGTTGGGATTGGTGAGCAGATAAAACTGTACTCCTTCTTCTTTAGCATGTTCAACTTCTTCGCCACGAGCTGGTAATTCTTGATCACTACGGCGATATACAATGGTTACTTCGGCTCCTAATCGAATAGCAGTACGTGCTGCATCCATGGCAACGTTTCCTCCTCCAACAACGGCAACCTTTTTTCCTACTCTAATTGGAGTTTGGTACTCTTTGAGAAAGGCTTTCATGAGGTTATTTCGAGTTAGAAATTCGTTGGCCGAAATCACTCCATTTAAGTTTTCTCCTGGAATATTCATGAATTTTGGTAATCCAGCGCCAGTTCCAATAAAGATTGCGTCGTATCCCTCATTCTTTTTCAACTCTTCAATGGTAACAGTTTTTCCAACAATTACGTTTGTTTCAATTTCAACCCCTAGTTTTTTAATGGCTTCTATTTCTGGTTTTACCACAGTGTCTTTTGGAAGACGAAACTCGGGAATTCCATATTCTAAAACTCCTCCTGGGTTATGAAACGATTCAATTATTTTAACCGTGTAACCCATATTTGCAAGTTCTGCGGCGCAGGTTAATCCCGCAGGTCCCGATCCAATAATTGCAACTTTTTCTTTTTTGGGTTCTCCTTTTTTATTAATGGGAATTGCATTATTTTCGCGTGCCCAATCGCCAATAAAACGTTCTAGTCTGCCAATCGCTACTGGTTCGCCTTTAATTCCTAAGATACATTTCTGTTCGCATTGTATCTCCTGTGGACAAACCCTTCCACACACCGAGGGAAGAATGGTAGAAGAATAAAGAACTTCGGCAGCTTTTTCAAAATTACTCGTTTTTATATGTTTAATAAATCCTGGAATATCTATAGATACCGGACATTGGGTTACACATTGTGGGTTTTTACATTCAAGACATCTTGAGGCTTCCGCAATGGCTTCTTCTTTATTATATCCAAAGGTTACTTCCGCAAAGTTTTTGCTTCGTTCTGCTGGATTTTGCTGACGCATGGCAACTCGTTGTTTTTCAACAATCTTGGTGTCGTGATGTACACTGCCAAATTGAAAAACTTCGTTCCCTTGTTTGTAATCATTAGAATGCTCTTCCGATTTATACATTCCCTGCCGACGCATTGCTTCTTGGAAATTTATTTTGTGAGCATCGAATTCGGGACCATCAAAACAAGCAAATTTAGTTTTTTTGTCAACCGTTACTCTGCATGCCCCGCACATACCCGCACCGCAAACCATTAATGTGTTTAATGATACAACGGTTGGGATGTTAAGTTTTTTTGTTAATTCAGAGATTGAGTTCATCATTACCATTGGACCAATGGCGATTATTTTATCATATTTTTGACCTTTGTTTGTGACGAGATCTTCAAGAAGCATGGTGGCATTGCCTTTAAACCCAACTGATCCATCGTCGGATGCTAAATACAAGTTTTTAGTAATTGGTTCAAAATCTTTTTGCATGATCAACGTTTCCTTGCTACGGGTGCCTAATATTACGTCAACGTTAACCCCTTGTTCATGCAACCACTTTACTTGTGGATATACCGGAGCAGCTCCAACGCCTCCTCCAATAAAAAGGAGTTTTTGAGCTTTTAACTCTTCCAAGGGTTGCTTATAAACTTCAGCGGGTTCTCCTAATGGTCCTGCAAAATCTGAAAATGATTCCCCTTCATTTAAATCAGCTATGGCTTGCGTGGATTGCCCCACTACTTGAAAAACAATGGTTATAGTGCCCTTTTCCCGGTCATAATTGCAAATTGTAAGTGGTATTCGTTCTCCAAACTTGTCGGTCATTGCAATTAAAAATTGTCCTGGTTTTGCTGATGATGCCATTCTTGGTGTTAACACATCCATGCGATAGATGCGTTCAGCCAACAGATCTTTGCGAAGTATTGTGTACATTAGTTTACAGATATAGTTTGTAATATAGTTTATATGTTGAGCTAGTAAGTAGCTCCAGTGTGAATTTTAATGTCTTTAATTCGTAATTGGAGTGAAAACTTTCCACGGTATTCGTTTTCTTCTATAGTAAAACAAATATCAATAGGTTCTTTATTTGCAATGGGAAGCCAGTGCTGCGATTGATTAAATGCAATGGCTGGGAATTGAGTTTGTGGGTTATCTTTATCACTGATCATTAATCGTAAGTGTGCTCCTGTTTTACCAACGCACTGTCCAACTCCTGATACGTTTTGAGCAACAAATACAGGCGCCATATTTCCAGGTCCGAATGGTCGTAATGCTTTTAATTGTGCCCAAAGTTTGGGCGTTATTTGAGTGATTTGTAATAGGGAATCGCAGTGGATTTTTTGAATTATTTGTGCCGGCTTAATGTTGGTGGCTACCACGTTTTCAAATCGTTCCGTAAACTCTTCTAAATTCTCCTCTAACATGGATAGACCTGCAGCATACATATGACCTCCATAGTTTTCAAGTAGGTCGGCACACTCAACAATGGCATCATAAACATTGAAACCGGTTACCGAACGGGCAGAACCTGTAATCATTCCATTACTGCGTGTAAATATAATGGTTGGTTTGTGAAATTGCTCAACTAAACGAGAGGCCACAATCCCAATTACTCCTTTATGCCAGTGTGGATTAAATAGTACAGTGGAACGTTTTTTTAGCAAATCGTCCGATAAGCTTAGTTGGTCGATTGCTTCGAGTGTGATTTCTCTGTCGATCTCTTTTCGGGTTTGGTTGTCGGCATCGATATGTTGGCTTATTTCGCGGGCAACAGTTATGTTATCGCATACCAGAAGATCAACCGCCATTTGACCGGAATCGATTCGCCCTGCGGCATTTATTCGTGGTCCAATTTTAAAAACAATGTCGGTGATATCGATTTTTCCGAATGATATTTCCGCAACCTCAATTATTGCTCGCATTCCAATCGACGGATCAGCATTTAATTTTTCTAGTCCGTAGTAAGTTAAAATGCGATTTTCCCCAACAATTGGAACAATGTCGCTGGCAATACTTACCGCAACAAAATCTAAATATTGAAGAACATGTTTCTCTTCAATATTCATTGCAATGGCATATGCCTGAATGAGTTTAAATCCTACTCCACAACCAGAAAGCTCTTTAAACGGATATTCACAGTCCGCTCTTTTTGGGTCAAGGACTGCAACCGCTTTTGGTAATTCATCGCCTGGCGTATGATGGTCGCATATAATAAAATCGACGTTCTTTTCCGTGGCATACTTTATTTTCTCAACCGCTTTAATGCCACAATCGAGGGCAATAACAAGTTTTACATTTGTCTCCGCTGCATGATCAATCCCTTTTATTGATATTCCGTATCCTTCGCTATACCTGTCTGGGATGTAATATGAAATGTTCTTGTACCAATTTTTGAAAAACTTATACACCATACCAACTGATGATGTTCCATCGACATCATAATCGCCATAAACGAGTATTTTCTCATTGTTTTTTATAGCGTATGTGATTCTTTCAATGGCTTCTTTCATATCTTTCATGAGAAAAGGGTCATGTAGATTTGATAGTTCAGGCCTGAAGAAATCTCGTGCCAAATCAAAGTTTGTAATGCCTCGATTTACCAATATGTTGGACAAAACTTCATTTAATTGAAGTTGCGATGATAAAGTTGTTACTAGTTCACGATCTGCAAACGGTTCTATTTTCCAAATTTTTTCTCTCATTTTTCCGTCTCTCAATTGCAGATTGTGTGCTTTAATTTAGCTGTGGTTTATATTATTATATCCCAGAGTGTTGTATATCACTCTGTTGTCGTTTCTCTGCTATACGTATAAATTACGATGTAAATTTAGTCAAATTTTCGGGAGAACAAAAATCTAATTTCTTAGTTAAAGGATAGAAAAGTCCTTAATGGTTGACACTTAGGGCTTTTTTAAAATCATTTGTTTTTGGATTACTTGTTGGGAGTGCTTCTTTATACGCTCGATACCTTTTCTTGTACTAATTTTTCAACTAAAATTCAAAAACAGCGAATATCGTTGATTGAGTTATTATAACGTTTCTCTAACGTTGTTTAACATTATTCAGTTGAAATTCAATTGTTAAATAATGCGATTTCTTTGTCGCATATTTTAGCTGTTTTATTCGTAACTGTTTGACATTGTATTGTCATAAATTATGTTGAGTCTCATTAGTGGTAGTTTCCTTTTACGAATTTAAAAAATTGAAGTAGATTTGACGATTATACAGTATGACATTGACGATATTTGTATCATATAACGGGCATTAAAATAAAACATAAAGCAAATATAGAATTTGGCCTATGTCTTGATTATTAGATAAATATATTTATTTTAAGACTAAATAGTCTTTTTTAAGAGTATATCAACCTTTAGAATCGAACAAATTGGTACTAGGTTTGTTTCCACCTCGATTAAAAACAAGAGAGTTTCCTTTTATTGAATGAATCTTCGATATAAATATCGAAATCTGATAATGAACACTTAGAATCGTTACCTTTGCAAACCAATATATATAATAGGAATAATGAATGTTGGAAACCGTAGTTTCCTTTTTAAAACCCATAATAAATGGCTATTGACAACGATAAAATAATTGACGACGTAACGCAATCGGAGTATAAATATGGATTTTATACTGATGTTGAGACCGAAATGATTCCTAAAGGGCTTAACGAAGAGACCGTTAGAAGAATTTCGAAATTGAAGAATGAACCTGAATGGATGCTGGAGTTTCGTCTCGATGCCTATAAAAAGTTTAAGGCAATGAAATGCCCGAATTGGGCACATTTGAAAATCCCTGAAATTGACTTTAACGAGATTATATTTTATGCCGCTCCTAAAACTAAACCGACCCTTGATTCTCTCGACGAAGTTGATCCGGCGTTGCTCGAGACCTTTAATAAATTAGGGATTCCACTTGAAGAGCAGAAGATATTTGCTGGAGTGGCGGTGGATGCCGTTATGGATAGCGTTTCCGTAAAGACAACCTTTAAAACTGCCTTGGCCGAAAAAGGAATTATTTTCAGCTCATTTAGCGAAGCTGTTCAGCATCATCCTGATTTAGTGAAAAAATACTTAGGCACAGTTGTACCCTCACACGACAACTATTTTGCAGCACTCAACTCCGCTGTTTTTAGTGATGGTTCTTTTGTTTATATTCCTAAAGGAGTGCGTTGTCCCATGGAATTGAGCACCTATTTTAGAATCAACGCTGCAAATACCGGTCAATTTGAGCGAACTTTAATTGTTGCCGACGACGATAGTTATGTTAGTTATCTTGAGGGATGTACAGCTCCAATGCGCGATGAAAATCAACTTCATGCTGCCATAGTGGAAATTATTACGGAAAATAGGGCCGAAGTCAAATACTCAACAGTACAAAACTGGTATCCAGGTGATAAAGAAGGCAAAGGTGGAATTTTCAACTTTGTAACAAAACGGGGCATTTGTAGGGGCGAATCTTCAAAAATATCTTGGACGCAGGTTGAAACCGGTTCTGCCATAACCTGGAAATACCCAAGTTGTGTTTTAATGGGCGATAATAGTGTGGGGGAGTTCTACTCCGTTGCAGTTACCAATATTCATCAACAGGCCGATACAGGTTCAAAGATGATTCACTTAGGAAAAAACACAAAAAGCCTTATTATTTCCAAAGGAATATCGGCTGGAAAAAGCCAAAACAGTTATCGCGGACTCGTTAAAGTTATAAAACGAGCCGAAAATACGCGGAATTTTAGCCAATGCGATTCCTTACTTTTAGGCGACAAATGTGGAGCACACACATTCCCGTATATAGATATTCAAAACGATTCGTCGGTGGTGGAGCATGAAGCAACAACCTCCAAAATTGGCGAAGACCAACTGTTCTACTGTAACCAGCGAGGAATGGATACAGAAACTGCAGTTGGCCTAATTGTTAACGGGTACGCTCGCGAAGTTTTAAATAAATTACCCATGGAGTTTGCTGTGGAGGCGCAAAAATTGCTTCAGGTTAGTTTAGAAGGTAGTGTTGGATAGATTTAAAAGATAAAATAGACGATTATGTTACAAATTAAAAATTTACACGCGTCCATTGACGGCAAAGATATTTTAAAGGGGATTAACCTGACCGTAAATGCAGGCGAGGTGCATGCAATTATGGGTCCCAATGGATCAGGGAAAAGTACACTTTCAGCAGTACTGGCTGGTAATGAGGCATTTAAAGTTGCCGAAGGTGAAGTACACTATTTTGGTAAAGATTTACTGGAGATGTCGGCCGAAAATCGCAGTCGTGAAGGTATTTTCCTAAGTTTCCAATATCCAATCGAAATTCCGGGCGTAAGCATGGTCAATTTCATGAAGACTGCTGTAAACGAGCATCGCAAATACAAAGGACTCGATCCAATTGCTGCATCTGATTTTTTGAAACTTATGCGCGATAAAAAGGAATTGGTTGGAATCGATAGCCAACTTACAAATCGTTCGGTGAATGAGGGATTCTCGGGCGGTGAAAAAAAGAAAAATGAAATCTTTCAAATGGCGATGCTTGAACCCATACTTGCCATACTTGATGAGACCGACTCGGGCCTTGACATCGATGCATTGCGCGTTGTGGCAAATGGAGTGAACAAACTTAAAACCAAGGATAACGCCGCAATTGTGATTACCCATTATCAACGACTGCTCGATTATATTGTTCCTGATTTCGTACACGTTTTGTCCCAAGGTAAAATTATTAAAACGGGTGGAAAAGAGCTTGCCTTAGAGTTGGAGGAAAAAGGATACGACTGGTTGAAATAGAAAATGTATGGACAATTAAAACGGTACGTAGTACAAGACCGATAAATAGAAATTCAATGGATTTAAAACAAAAATATATTCAACTTTTAGAATCGTTTAACGATTCAGTTTCCAAGGAAAGTGACTCATTATTAGGACAATATCGAAAAGTTGGAATTCAAGGACTTAAAACGAATGGTTTGCCCACCTCATCGGACGAACAGTGGCTATATACTAATTTAGAACCCATTTTTGAGTACGATTGGAATGCTAAAACCAAAGGGATGGACGAAAAAGTGAATCTCGACGAAGTGTTTAGTTGCGATGTGCCCAATCTTGATACCCACGTGGTTTTGCTCATTAATGGGCACTATTTCAAACAAAATAACACCAGCGATTTGCCCTCTGAAGTCCTTATGGGCGGTTTAGCTGATTTTTCCTCTACACATTCCGATATTATTAAAAAGTATCTGTTTAAAGCTGCAGATGTCAATCAGAAAATGAATGCGCTAAATGCAACGTTGGCGCAAGACGGTTTGTTCCTCTTTATTCCCAAAAATGTGCAATTAGAGAAACCCATTCAAATTATAAATATTGCTTATGGTAATGAGGAGTATTTTGTTAATCAACATAATTTGATTGTGGTGGAAGAGGGAAGTAAAGCACAAATCGCTTTTTGTGACCATACGCTTAATCCTACCAAATTCTTTGTCAATCAGCTTACCGAAGTGCACTTAGAGGCAAATGCACACTTGGAGTTTTATAACGTGCAAAACTCAAATGCCGATACGGTTCAAGTCTCTTCAATTTGTGTAAATCAACATCGAGATAGTAATTTTCTTTCCAATATTGTGAGTTTGCATGGCGGAACAATCCGCAACGAATTACGCGTTAAATTGCTCGAGTCCGGTGCTTCGTGCGATGTGTCTGGTGTAAATTTAACCGACCGAAAACAACATGTCGATAGTCATACGCAAATCGATCACCTGGCGCCGCATTGTGATAGTAACCAGCTTTATAAGGGAATTTACGACGACGAGGGAACTGGAGCATTTACTGGTCGCATTGTGGTTCATCCCGGAGCACAGAAAACTACCGCTTTCCAGTCGAATAAAAACATGCTCCTAACCTCCAATGCCAAAGTAAATACCCGACCACAACTCGAAATTTACGCCGACGATGTTAAATGTTCGCATGGTGCAACCACCGGACAACTCGATCAAAAGGCTATGTTTTATTTGCGAGCTCGTGGAATTGAGAAAAATGAGGCCCGAATGCTTATGATGTATGCTTTTGCCAATGAAATAGTTTCTAAAATAAAAATCGAACCATTGGCAATCCGAATCGAAGGGTTAATTAATCGTCGATTGCGTGGCGAACTTTCGCGTTGTGCCAATTGTGTAATTCAGTGTGGATAAGAATATTACTCCTTTATAATCATGGACGTACAGAGTTTGCGAGACAATTTTGAGATTTTAAGTCAAACGATTTACAATAAACCGTTGATCTATTTTGATAATGCGGCAACATCGCAGAAACCAAATCTTGTGCTCGATACAATTCGGGAATTTGAGACAAAATGGAATGCAAATGTCCATCGAGGAGTTCATTTTTTAAGCAACTATTGCACCGATGCCGTTGAGAAATCAAGAAAAACAATCGCCCATTTTATTGGAGCAAACTCGGAGCGGGAAGTGGTTTTTACTTCGGGTACCACCGATTCAGTGAATATCATTGCCGATACATTTGGTCGAAGCTTTTTAAAACCCGGCGACGAGATTTTAGTCTCTCAGATGGAACATCACAGCAATTTTGTTCCTTGGCAACAAATCGCTCATCGGCATGGTGCTAAATTCGTAGTGTTTGATATTCTCGATAATGGCGAAGTTGATCTTGATGATTATAAACGAAAACTGAATAGCAAAACCCGAATGGTGGCTTTTGCTCATGTAAGTAACGCTTTGGGAACGGTCAATCCCATCGAGCAAATGATTGCTTTAGCCCGCAAATTCGATACTGCTATATTTGTTGATGGAGCACAGGCTATTCAACATATCAAGGTTAATGTTCAGGAGTTGGATGTCGATTTTTACGCCTTTTCGGGACATAAAATGTATGGCCCAACGGGAGTTGGAATCTTATATGGAAAAGAAGCGTGGCTTGAAAAGCTGCCCCCATACCGATTTGGTGGCGAAATGATTGAGAAGGTTGCCAATGATATAACAACATTTAATGAGCTGCCATTTAAGTTCGAGGCAGGAACTCCAAACTATACAGCACAAATTGGATTGGGAAAAGCGGTCGAATATATTGAAACGGTTGGGATTAGCAATATGTGTTCCCATGAAACCGAACTTCTTGAATATGCAACTCGTCGTTTAAAAGATATGGATGGAATCACCATTTACGGCACCTCTTCCCATAAAACATCGGTGTTATCATTTTTGGTTGATGGTATTCACCCATATGATATTGGTATAATGCTCGATAAGATGGGAATAGCAGTACGCACAGGAAATCATTGTGCCCAGCCACTTTTTACACGTTTGGGGATTGATGGAACTGTTAGAGCTTCGTTTGCTTTTTATAATACAACGGAGGAAATCGACTTTTTTATTGAATCGCTCCAGAAAATTATCTCCATGTTTCGATAGTTTTGTATTCGAGATTTTTTCGTTTTTTCTTTAATAGACATGGCTTTTCTGTAATTTCGCCTTGGTTTATGAAGGGAAAATGCTGAAAATCAATTCATTCGCCCTTTAGGATTGGGGTGAATATGAATTGATTTTATTACAAATTTAAAACTGTTAATGTGAAATTAGACTCACTCTGCAGAAGACTTCTAGGACTTTTTTAGAGTCACCCTTGTTGGTTTATTAACCGCATTTAGCGCCACAAAAGTAAATAAACCAGAAATAATTTTTCGCTCTCCCTGTGTTTTTGGATCTTCGGCGTATATGTTTACCCTAATTTTTATTTTGATTCCCACCAGATTTTCAACTTCTCCTATAATTTTCAAAATTTCACCCTCATTGGCGGGTTCTAGAAATTGTATTTTGTCAGCGGATACAGTGATTGTGTCCATTTTTGAAAATCTTTTTGCTGCAATATAGGCTACTTCGTCCATCCATTGCATTGCTTTTCCGCCAAATAAAATTTTTCGGTCATTTAAGTCCGTAGGCATTATTATACGTGTTTGTATAGTTTTTGAATTATTGAAGGATTCTTCCATCAGGTATGTTTTTTTGATTGTTGAAAATTAGTATTAAAGATTGGTCAAATTTATTAAAAATATTTGCATTATGAGCATATGTTCATTATATTTGCATGAACAAATGTTCTTAAAGAATGAATCGACGTAGAAAATGTTTGCGAAAATTGCTTGAACCGCCTAAAATTAAGGGGTTTAGTCCATTTGGTGGAGAAATAAATGAGAATGCTGAACCCATAAATTTATTGTTCGAAGAGTATGAAGCATTAAAACTGTGTGATTACGACCTGCTAACCCATTTTCAAGCATCGGTTGAGATGAATGTTTCGCGACCCACTTTTACACGAATTTATTCCTCGACTCGAAAGAAATTGGCAAAAGCGTTTGTTGAAGGACGACGATTGAACATTGAAGGAGGAAAGGTTTATTTCGACACCATTTGGTATCAATGTGGGACCTGCCACAGTCAATTCAATAATCCAAAAATGGAAATTCCAATCAGCAATTGCCCACTGTGTAACTCGCAACAGTTTGTAATTGTGGGTGTTGATGCAAAACCTGACGATGTTAAATCGGATACTGCTGGGATTTGTATGTGTCCAAAATGTGGATTTGAACAACCCCATGAAATTGGGAGTCCCTGTATGGAGCGAAATTGTCCCAAATGCAATGCATTAATGCGACGTAAACCTAGAGAGAATTAAAATATTTAATCACAATTAAATCATAAAAAAATGAGAGTAGCAATTACATCGACTGGAAATAATTTGGATTCAACCTTAGATCCACGGTTTGGACGTTGTGCCTTTTTCGTAATTTACGATACAGACACAAAAGCCATTGAGTTTATTCCAAATCCAAATAAGGAGGCCACTGAAGGAGCTGGACCCGCTTCGGTTCAATTAGTAGCAGCAAAGGATGTTAGCAAAATAATATCGGGTGAATTTGGAATGAAAATCAAATCATTGCTCGATAGTTTGCAAATTCAAATGATAGCAATTAAAGAACCCGACAAAACTATCAATGCAATTATTGCAATGTTGGAAACTAAATAGAGAAATTATGCCAAAATTAGATGGAACCGGTCCCGTGAATGGAGAACCCGGAAAAGGAAGAAAACTGGGAGTTTGTAAACAGAGTTCAACAGACGATTTGTTGAAAAAGCTTGGTAAAGGCAAAGGAAAACGTCGTAAATCGGGAGGAGGTGAAGGACATGGAAAACGTCTTAAAAGTGGTATAGAATCGCTCGGGAAACTAAATAAATCCGAGGAGTAATATGATTTATTATTTATAACAATTTAAAAAGGAGGTTAATATGCCAGGATTTAATCAAACAGGCCCTGCTGGACAAGGTCCAATGACAGGCCGTAGAATGGGTCAATGTGCTCAAAGAGGGGCAAACGACCAACAACGAAATCAAAACCAAAATCAGAATCAAAATGCACCAAACGAGGAGGGAATTTCTTCCGATAATCGTTTTGGAAATATGCAAGGCGGTTTTGGTCGAGGACAACGAGGAAGAGGATTAGGACGTAGAAATCGTTTTAGAGGGGGCTTATAAACAGCCTGCCAATTTCAAATAATGTTTAATAAATAAGAAAGTATGAATAAGAAAATTGCAATCCCCACAGAAAATGGGATCTTATGCGCTCATTTTGGCCACTGCCAACAATTTGCTATCGTCGATGTGGTTGACGGAAAAATAGTAAAAGTTAATATGGAGACTCCTCCCGAACATGTGCCCGGACTTTACCCTCGTTGGGTTTCTGAGTTTGGAGTTACCGATGTGATTGGTGGCGGCATGGGTCAAAAAGCAATTGATCTGTTTAATCAGCAAAACATTAATGTTTTTATTGGAGCCCCTTTAAACAAACCAGAGGATCTTGTAAATGACTTTATTAATGGCAAACTGGTTTTAACAGCCAACTATTGCAATCATGATTCAGGTCATGATCATAAATGCAGCCATTAAACGATGGCCGTTTCTGATGTCCGTTGTAAATCCTGTTTTTTGAGAACCTATGAAAATTTGTTTGATAAATTTGGGATTTACACCTCGCATTTTGAAGAGTTTTTGAAGGAATTTCATGCTTTCTATGAACGGGAGGCAGATATGTCGAGCCCGGAAATACAAAGATTATTAAGCAAAATTTTTGTGAAATTAACAGGGATTGCGGATCCTTTCGAACAAGAAAAGCATCACAGCAATCTGTTAGCATTAGAGTTATACCGAAAATGGCAACCTATTGTAGCACAATCAATAGATCCGATTGATGTTGCAATTCGGTTGTCTATTGCCGGCAATATAATGGATTATGGCGCAAGCCTTAGCTTTGAAGTCGATTCTACAATTGACACCGTTTTAAAATCCGAATATGCTGTTGATCACTCACAATATTTACGAAATAAAATCGCGAATGCGAAACAAATTTTATTTTTAGGCGATAATGCCGGAGAGATCGTTTTCGATAGACTTCTTATCGAAACAATGGGGCACAAAAACGTTGTGTATGCAGTGAAAGGCGCTCCAATTTTAAATGATGTTACCATTCAGGATGCCTTGTTGTGTAATATGTCGGATGTGGCAAAAGTGATTGACAACGGATACGATGCTCCATCGACTATTGTTGAACAATGCAGCGACGAGTTTAAACGATATTTCAACTCGGCAGACCTTATAATTTCTAAAGGTCAAGGAAATTTGGAAGGGCTGGTTGATTTGAATGATCCCCGAATATTTTTCCTCCTAATGGTGAAATGTGACGTAATCGCCGAAATTGTGCATGTTCCTACACGTAGCTTTGTAGTTTATTGCAGCAATTTGAGTGCGGAAAATTAACTTGAATGTTTTAATATTTGAATAAATGAAAATAGCCATTGGTAGTGGAAAGGGAGGAACAGGAAAAACACTGTTGTCAACCAATCTTTTTTATGCTATTCACAAACAAAATCAGAAGATAACGTTGGTGGATTGCGATTCCGAAGAACCCAACGATATGTTGTTCTTTAAAGGAGAGATGGTGAAAACCAAAACAGTAACGCAAAAAAATCCCGTTATCGATTCTGAAAAGTGTGTTTTTTGTGATAAATGTAATGAATGGTGTAATTATAACGCCATATTTTACGTCAAAGAGAAAAAGGTAATACGAGTATTGGAAGACTTGTGCCATGGTTGTGGAGCGTGTTCCGTGGCTTGTGAATTTGGTGCAATAACAGAGAAGGATGTGGAATTGGGGGTTGTAAATACATTTAAAGTTCCTGTGGATTCTACAATCATCGAAACTCGATTAAAAGTGGGCGTTTATACACCGGTTCCAGTTTTAAAAGCGGGTATTAGTGAAAAAATCGATACAGACCACGTTATATTTGATTCGCCTCCCGGAACGTCGTGCCCATTTATACAAACTGTAGAGCGTGCCGATTATGTTATTTTAATTACCGAACCTACTCCTTTTGGGTTGAGTGATTTAAGACAATCCGTAGAAACTCTAAAGACGATGAATAAAAAATATGGAGTTGTAGTGAATCGGGCAGACCTCGGAGATAATGCACTGTACGATTATTTGAAAAGTGAAAACATTCCTCTTTTAATGGAAATTCCATTTAGTAAGAAAATTGCAGAGGTTTATTCCCGTGGGGAATTATATGCAGAACACGACGAAGCGTTTGCACAACAACTTTATTCTCTATACATAAAAATATTAAAAAATCATGGAATTAGCAGTAATTAGTGGAAAGGGAGGAACTGGGAAATCGAGTATTAGTGCTGCCTTTGCTACCCTTTCAGAACGCGTTATGGTAGTGGACTGTGATGTAGATGCAGCGAATCTTTATTTGTTATTTCACCCAACAATACATAAGGAAGAGATTTATGTGGCAGGCGAATCGGCAATTATTGATGAGTCGAAATGTACCGATTGTGGACTTTGCATGACCTATTGTCGATTTGATGCGATTTCTGAAGTCAACGGGAAAATTATTATCAACGAAACTACCTGCGATGGTTGTCATCTATGTTCAAGAATATGCCCCGAACAGGCTATTACCATGGTCGAAAATAATAAAAGTCGAATGTATTCCGGGGATTTTAGGAATGGAAAAATGGTCTATGGAAAACTTGCTCCTGGCGAGGAGAACTCAGGAAAATTGGTTGCCATGGTGCGCGATGAAGCTAGAAAAACGGCCAAAGAAAATAATTTAGACACCATTGTAATTGATGGTCCTCCAGGAATTGGATGTGCAGTTATTTCATCGATTACCGGTGTCGATAATGTGTTAATTATCACAGAACCATCGCTTTCCGGAATTCATGATTTGAAGCGAACCGTAGAGATGACCTCAAAATTTAATATAAAAACATGGGTTCTAATTAATAAATACGATTTAAATGAAACGGCTACAAAGCAAATCGAAGATTTATGTGTTCATTTGAATATAAATTTAGCGGGCAAACTCCCTTTTGACAAGAAATTTGTTTCTGCAATGATTAATTGTCAATCCATTGTTGAGTATGCTCCAGAATCAGATGTTTCAAAAAAGATTGCTCAGGTGTTTGAGAAAATCAACCAAAAACCCGCAGAACGTTAAATAAATCAAGCCCTCATGGAGGATAGTCATATCTGTTAACGATGGATTAGTTTTATGAATTGAAAAATATCTTAAATCTACATGAAATAAATATCCAGTAGGCGTACTTTTTGCATCGACTGGCGGAAATATTACACACTATAAAAATTTAATAAATATGGCAGGAATTGAAAGAATTGCTATTCCGGGAGTAAAACACATTATAGCAGTGGCCTCAGGTAAAGGCGGAGTTGGAAAATCAACCGTTTCCTCGAATTTAGCCGTTTCCTTGGCGCGCGAAGGCTATAAGGTTGCTCTTGTTGATGCGGATATTTATGGACCTTCGGTTCCTAAAATGTTTGACCTTGAAGATGCACACCCACTCGTAAACAGCGAAAACGGAAAAGAGATCATGTATCCCATTGAAAAATATGGAATGAAAATTATGTCCATTGGTTTTTTTACTCGCAAAGATCAAGGTTTAATTTGGCGCGGACCCATGGCAGCAAACGCCATTATGCAACTTTTTGAAAATACACAATGGGGCGAGATTGATTATATGATTGTCGATTTCCCTCCTGGAACGGGCGATATCCAACTTACAACCATGCAGAAATTGAAACTCGATGGCGTAATTATGGTAACCACACCACAGGAAATTGCAGTGAACGATGCCCGAAAAGCAGCCTCGATGTTTGGAAATGTTGACCTAAATGTGCCTATTTTTGGCGTGGTTGAAAACATGTCGTGGTTTACACCAAAAGAGCATCCCGAGGAGAAATACTACATCTTTGGTAAAGGTGGTGGAAACATTCTTGCACAGGAACTCAAAACGGCATTAATTGCTCAAGTACCTCTTATTGCTGAGGTTGGCGAAGCTGCGGACAAAGGATTGAGTGTTTTTGATCAATCCAATGCCGAAGTAATTGTAGCGTTTGAGAAAATTGTTGCGGGTTTGGTGGATGAGATTTCAAAAACCGCCAAAAGTTAAATTTTATTCAATAAACACAACTTCATTTACGAAAATTGAATTGAGTATAAATAAAAAAACCTCCTGTATTTGTACAGGAGGTTTTTTATTTGGGATAGCTTATGAACTTTTACTGCTGTCTGGTAAATATTTTGGGCTCTTCGCCAAAACTAGTGGATTTGGTCAATTAGGCTCTTCCAAAATTTACCATCACGCTGAAATTTCTCACATTTCTAAATCAATGTCGTTTAGTTAAAATGAAGTTTTAGAGATCCTTCGCT
>Ga0265295_1003121_pt1 | contig 24729 bp, 20 predicted proteins | sample Munlansysbiofilm_FD_192503 | JGI IMG/M metagenome (GOLD analysis project Ga0265295, IMG submission 192503) | Leachate microbial communities from a municipal landfill in Southern Ontario, Canada - Methane capture system biofilm | ecosystem: Engineered > Solid waste > Landfill > Unclassified ... | reverse complement strand
GGGAAAGCCCCACCAACCAAGCACGATCGATGCCACCAAACCAACCAGGAATGGCAACACCACGCAGCTTTTGCATTTTGCCACAGTCCTCTCCTCCTACCGCGTTGAGATGAAATTTGAAAAAAACAGACATGGAATAATTGTCAACCTGTATTCAAGAGGGTCGTCCTGTGTCAAGAGATAATGAAAAAAATCACGATCTTCCGCCGCAAGCTAACCCCCTTGCAATACATGGAAATTCACGGCCTGCGCGGGCATTCTCATACCAATCTACTCGGCAATTACTCCGCACCCTCCATGCAGAAAGGAGAACTAAAATCCGCAAAACAGGGTAATTGCACGTCCTTGTCGGACATGATGGGCGACAGGGCTGGCCAGTCAATGCCCAAAACGGGATCCAGGCACGAGATCCCGCCATCATGCTCCGGCGAGTAGAACTGGTCGACTTTGTAGAGAAATTGCGTATCGGGTTCCAAGGTCATGTACCCGTGCGCAAATCCCGCCGGGATGAAAAGCTGCAAGAAATTCGCGGCCGAGAGGGTGAAGCCCTGCCAACGGCCAAAGGTCGGCGATCCTTTGCGCATATCGACCACCACATCATACACAGCGCCCCGCCCCACCCGCACCAGTTTGGTCTGGGTCATCGGAGGGGTCTGAAAATGAAGACCGCGCAGCACCCCGGCCTGCGCGGAAAAAGCCTCGTTGTCCTGCACAAAATCAATATCCAGGCCGTGCGCGACCAACTGGCGACGGCTGTAAGTTTCGCAAAAGAAACCGCGGTGATCGCCAAATACCTTGGGCTTGAGCACGAGCACTCCGGGAATTTCGGTCCGGGTCACATCCATAATATGACATCCTTATGATCAGTGTTGAGAGTGTTTTTTTGACTATAGCAAGCGCAAGCGGAAAACAATGCCGCCCTGAAACGCGGGTCGGGCGCACCAAAACCAAAACCAGCAGACCAAACCCGCAAGGATTCGGGCCGCACAGTCTCGTACCGTGCATCGTGATTCGCCCCAAAACAATCGGCTGGCCGCCATTTTCGCGCAGAAATAACAAAAGGCCCGACTACAGAGCCGGGCCTTTTATCCGTTGGACGCGAAACCAAATAAAAAACCGCCGAAATCTTTGCGATTTCAGCGGAACACGTACAAATGGCGGAGGGTTAGGGATTCCGCTTTTTGAACAGCAACATATTGAAATTACACTACTTTACTTCCCGCCTCAAGCCTCTTGTGGGACAGTCCTGCGGACAGTTTTATCAAGTCCGAAGCACCCACCGTTTAATGCAATCTTGCGCCAAGATACTCCGACGGTCAACCTCACAGGGAGGGCTAATCATTCAAGATTGTTGGCCAAGAGAGACCTCACGCAACTACATGGAAAAAATACAATGATTTCAAATTGATGCAATTAGGGACCACTTAAAGAGAGACCAAAACCGCAAGCAACCTCTCGCTAGCCACACTTGTTAGTCATTAAAAGTCCATGATTACGTATAATTACAATTAGTGGACACTATAAGAGGGGGAAAACCGTCAGCGATCACAACAAGCACGCCAGTGCCGCTCACGGTGCTTGCCCCCTCCCCTGTGTTCATGTCGGGAACCTACCACCACACGCGCAACCCACTTTGAGTACCGGTAATCCCTGCTATGGGACACCCCGTTTCCGCGCACACAACGCGAACTCGAAAAGTCTATAAATTCAGATAATTGCAATTAGTGGACACCAAAAGAGGGAGGAACCGTCAAACCGGCGGAGACTTTCACCACTTCTTGGTCCTCGTAATAATTTCTGAGTCCATACCATAACGACGTAGCTGCTCCCTACTCGTGCTGGTTGAACCCCTTCTTTCGTTTCGTCTTTCGCCTCGGTGTGCAAGTTGCGCCGGGCAACGGACGGAACGAGAGGAGGGGTTCTTTTCATTCAAGGAGCATCAACCCAGCTAACAGGAGCATATCGTTATGAAAGCCATTTCCATCAGCCGTATTGAAAACAAGAACGTCTTTGAGTCCATCATCCGTCACGAAGAAGTCAACGTCTGTGGCTCCAACATCCTCGCCACCGTCACCACCGACAACAAGTGTTACTTCTCACCTAACCATGTCAGTCAGGCTCTGGGAATCGATTGGCCGACCCAGTACTCCAAAATCAAGGCTGACCCAGTACTCTCGACCTGTGTTGTGGAAATCCCAATGCAGCTCCCCGGCTCCCTTCAGTCCCGTAAGTACCTCATGATGCCCATCGAGTTCCTTTCCGGCTGGCTCTTCACGATCAAGAAGGTTGCCCCTGAAGTTCAGGCCAAGCTGAACCTCTACCGTGCTGAGGGCTTCCTTGCGTTGGATTCATGGTTCCGTCAGGGACTGCGGACCCACCCCTTGGTGCATGAAGAGTTTGAAGTTCCCCAGACACTTGCTGAAGCCTTGGAGTTTGCCGCCCAGCAGGTCAGGGAGAAGAACGCTCTAGCCGAACTGAATGCCTCCCTGACCCCGAAGGCAGCGCTTTATGATCAGTACATGAACACTGATGGCACCTTGAGCCTGACCGAGGCCGGGAAGATTCTCGGCATGTCCGGAAAAGCACTAAGTGCGGAACTCCGTTACTTCCATGGTTGGCTCTTCAAACGCAAGAAAGGTGTCATCCCGACTCAGTCTACCATTGACCGTGGATGGATGATTGCCGTTCCGGTGATCGGCGCCCCGAGATGGATGCCAAAGTGTTGTGGCCGCATCACTAAGAAGGGCCTTGAGGTTCTGATGGAAGAGTTCAAAGTGGAAACGGCTTAATCATGACCGGAAAACAGCATGGCCCACTGGCCGGAAAAAAAACTGGAGTTCAAAAAATACCGGATAACCCGATGCAAAAAGCGCAGGTGAAAGCGGCAGAAGCTGTCCAAAAGAACTCTGCGCTGCTCGCCATCCGGGCCAAGTGCCTAGACTGCGCTTGCGGCAGTGATGCCGAGATCAGAAAATGCACCTTGACCCACTGCGCTCTGTACCCGTTCAGGATGGGCAAGCGCCCTGGCAGTAAATCCAGATCGGCGAAGACGTCTGTCTAAGCCATCCATTCCCCTTCAAGGCTGCCACAAGTTCGATATCCCTCTGTGATCTTATCCTTTCACATGGCGATGTCCTTGTGGCGGCCTTTTCTCGAAATCCGAAAGATCAAGTCGTCAACGATGGGCGCATGCGCTCAGTTTTCCGCAGTTATACAGGGATGCTGGATCGCTGGAGATCAATGCGACCTGTAGGACGAAAAAGATTCTGGAGTTCAAAAAACACCAGATAACTCGTGCTTTTTGAAGAGTCTTTCCTGCTTGATGGGCACCAACATTTCCACTTTCGCTGCCCCCAATAGCTCCCAGTTCTCCGTACCCCAGACAGCGTAATTATACGGAACTGATCCGTAAGTGCCTTTCGGTTGCACTCTTGGGTATGCCGGATTTCCCGGCTGGCCCCTGTCCTGTTGAACCCTTAACCCCGCCTACTACAAAAGAGAGTACACAAGATGCCCACGTCTACCATCATCCCAACAACCATCAGCCCTAAAGTGTTCTCCTGTGCCATGGAGGCACACTGGGAGAACAACCTTGGCAACGTCCCCAGCCCCGCCCTGATAGCCCTCTGGAAAACCATGGCCAAAACCTTCAACGCCGCCATCGAAAGCGACGGAACCCGCTGGTCTGTCCTCCAGCCTCCTACCGGCACAGGCAAGACGCAAGGATTGTCGGTGTATGCGGCGCTCATGGCCAAGACCAACCGCGAATCCGATCAGCGGAATGGTATCCTCATTGTCACCCGCATGATTGAGCAGGCCGATGAACTAAAGGAGTCAATCGACCGGCTGGCCGGGTTCCAGTGTGCTGTTGCCAAGCATTCGGAGAACAAGATCCCGCCTGAAGAGATGCGGAAGGCTGATGTCCTGATCATCACCCATGCCGCCTATGTCCTGGCCTTGAGTGGTCTATGCAAGGAAGACGGGTCACGCTGGAATGATCTGATCGAATGGGATCACGGCAGACGCCGCCTGACGGTGATCGACGAGGCCCTGTCCAACGTGATCGACGAGCATCAGATCAACGCCTCGGATGTCCGGCAGGTCCTTGCCAACGTCACGCCTGAAATCAGGGAGCAGTTCGGCAGTCAGGTCGAAGGCCTCGAAATGGTCAAGGACGTTTTGGAGACCATCGCCAGGAAGACAAGCGCCGATCAGACCGGCGAGGGGTCTGGCCGATTCCGGGTTGTCTGGCGAGGTGTCAATGATGGACGGATCGCATTCCCGGCAAGCCTCTCAATGCTTCCGCTTCGGCAAGAAATGTCGGGCCTGAAGTATGATCATGTGGTCCTGCGCAAGGAAGACCCTTTGGACCGGCAGAGGATTTCCAACCTCGTGGACAAGACCTTGAGCGGAGTGGAGGCGATCCTCTCGACTTGGGCCTACTACGCCAAGGCTGGCGCAGACCACACATTCAACGCCTCCCGGTTGCTGATCCCCGAAGACCTCCCTGCCCCAGTGGTGCTGGATGCCACGGCCAATCAGAACTTCCTGTGGGAGCTTCTGGGGGACCGGGTGGACATCAAGCCCATTCCTCCGAACACCCGGAACTACGGGAACGTGACTCTCTATATGGCCCGTGCTTCGAGGACAGGCAAAGGTGCCATGATCGAAGACGGGCAGACGAGGATACCTCGGTTGCTTGCCGAACTTGAATCGACCCTCGGCAATGACCGGCGTGTCTTCCTCTGCGTCCACAAGGGCGTTAAGCACATTGCGCTGAACTATGCCCCGAAGTTCGAGAAGTACGCCGTCGGTCACTGGGGAGCCGTGGACGGTCGTAACGACTGGCAGGACAACGACGCCGTGGTGATCTTTGGGGTGCCTTACCCCGGCCACATCTGGGCGACCAACGCCTTCTTCGCTCTGCGAGGGCTTCAGGGTGATGAATGGATGAAGAATCCGCAGTGGAAGTCCTACGCCGACGTCCGGGAGGAGATGCAGATCAAGCAGGTCACGGTGTCCATCATCCAAGCCATCAACCGCATCCGTTGCCGCCGGGTCACCGACGAAGAAGGAAACTGTCCACCGTCGGATGCCTTCATTGTTCTGCCGACAGGAAACCGAGGAGACCGCATCCTCGACGCCATCAAGCTGGAGATGCCTGGGATCAAGATCCAGAAGTGGTCCTTCAGCCCTGATGGCGAGAAGGCCAGAGTTCGTAAGGGTTCCTGTCATGAGGCCCTTGTCTCGTTGATGACCAGCCGCATGTCTGGGATCACGACGATGAGCACGATCCAGAAGGAGCTTGGTCTCAACTCACGGACTGCCAAAGCGCTCAAGGCGACGCTTCGGGAACCCGACCACCCGCTTACCGTCAAGCTGAAGGAGATCGGGGTGAGCTTCATGTCCTCGGGGCATGGCAGGGCTGCCCGGTCGTACTTGTCGAAAGCCTGAAATTCCTGTGTAGCTTTGCCGAGGAGGCTCTTGTCTATCCCGAACTACGCCAAGCTCAGGGCTATAACTCGCTCGGATATGGGTCATCGAATCATATTCCCTGGTATAGAGGTTCGATGTCCCATAAATCATCATCCTCACCTGAAAGTCGCATCAAAGAGGGAAAACTCGAAGGAGAACACGAAGCCGTCCTTCCGGGTTGAGCTTCCAGTCTCCTTCATGGGCTCCTTTGCCATGGTTTCTCCGGTTGGCGATGGTTACCATGACAAGGCACTCCGCTCCTACCAAAGCGCCATCATCGTGCTCAACGGTTGACCCCAAGACTGACTATTGTCCCATGGTGCCCCACAGGATCACCGCAAGGGCAACAGATTGCCTTACAATTGAAACTTCTATTTCTGCTTGCAAGATCCTTGGCTCTTATTATAGACTAAACAAATACTCTCATGGTTATTGAGGAGAACAGGAGACCATCATGAATGTCACAAATACTTACTTATCAAAAACTAGAATGGACGAGATCGCGGATGGATTCAAAATTTTAGGGATTCATGAAGATTCTTATCCTCCCTATAGTGACCCCAATATCTTGGCATCATCTTTTTCTATTTGTACCCTGTATGAAAATGTTGCACTAACATCCGATTCATGCACAACCTGCCTGGACCCTAAGAATGCCTAACTGGAATGCTGTTCTTCTAGAAATTGACAAGAGCGGCCAAGCTCTTGATAATGTAAGAAGAAAGTATCTTAAGAAGCTACACTCGCACACAAAGCGTAATATCATATGTTATTACTCTGGGTGGCTGCAATCTCCTGGGATTAAGGGCGTCGATATTACAGATGCTGACAAAAACGGATTTATGAATGCTGTCCACAACATGGACAGATCCAAAGGCCTAGACTTACTCCTGCATACCCCTGGCGGCGATGTTGCAGCTACAGAATCAATTGTAGATTATCTCCACAAGATGTTCAACGGGGATATACGCGCTATTGTCCCCCAACTAGCCATGTCTGCCGGAACAATGTTAGCATGCTCGTGCAAATCCATCGTAATGGGCAAGCAGTCCAACATAGGCCCTTGCGACCCCCATTTCAATGGCTTCCCTGCTGCGGGGATAATCAAAGAGTTCAACAGGGCGATGGACGAGGTAACACAGAATCCAAGTAAAATTCATGTCTGGCATGCAATAATATCAAAGTATCATCCTACATTCATTGGACAGTGCGAAAATGCTGTCAATTGGGCGACAAGAATTGTCAAAGAGTGGCTTGCTCGTGGAATGTTTGCTGACGAGGACGATGCGGCGGAAAAGGCTACTAGTGTTGTAGAGTCTTTAATTCATTTAGGAGCCAGCATTTCGCACAGCGTACATGTATCTAGCGAGCAATGCCGTAGCATAGGATTAAAAATCGAAGAACTCGAATCCGACAATAAATTTCAAGACTTGGTCCTCACAGTTCACCATACCTATATGCATACCTTCAGCAAATCTCTATGTATCAAGATTATTGAGAACCACATGGGGAATGCAATGGTGAATTTTCCTCGCCCTGACCAACAAAGATAATATGCATTTAGTATCACAGGTCAGTCTTATGAAGATTAAGGCAACCTTGTGCTGATATCAGTTGTTACGAAAATCACCCCCCCCCAAAGACGCCCCCCCCCCAGTGAGTTCCTGCTCGGTCGGCTCTTCACGAACAAGAGATACCTCATGTGCCAGGGACTGACCGGTTTGTTCTTGTCATAAAAACTTAAAAGCCCATATTGATATATGATCACGACCAAGTGCCCCCCATGCCCCGTGTCCTGTAAAATTTATAGACAATTGTTTCCCACCAGTGACAACAATTCTCCTCGATCACCCTTAGACAAACCGAGCCAATCTAGGCCCCGGCGGACCATAGTTAGGCTACAAACAAAACTGGAGGGACCACGCCCCCTTCCCAAGCTTGACGACTGCCTCTTGCCGTTTGTATAAAATCTCCTATCGGTCGTAAGCGGAATTTGAACAGCACCAAGAGGGAGGAAGATCATGGTTCAGCACAACGGAAAGTTCGTCTCATACCTACGAGTATCCACGGCCAAGCAAGGAGAGTCCGGGCTGGGGATCGAGGCCCAGAGGAAAGCCGTCCTTGATTTCCTAAACGAGGGGAACTGGGACCTCCTCGCAGAGTATATGGAGACCGAGAGCGGAAAGAAGAACGACAGGCTCAAGCTCGCCAAGGCCCTGGACCATTGCCGGATCACAGGCGCTACCTTGGTCATCGCCAAGCTGGACCGTCTGTCACGCAATGCCCGCTTCCTACTCGGCCTTCAGGAGGCTGGCGTAAAGTTCGTGGCCGTGGACATGCCTACCGCCAACGAGCTTACCGTGGGAATCATGGCACTGGTTGCCCAAGAGGAACGAAAGGCCATCTCGGCTAGGACGAAGGCCGCGCTTGCCGCTGCCAAGGCGCGGGGCGTGAAACTCGGGTGTCCGAATGGAGCTGCTCATCTCCGGCAGTACGGAAACGAACTGGGCGTGGAAGCCATTAAGCGGGGAGCAGATGAACGGGCCACGAAGTTGGCCGGAGTGGTCAAGGAGATTCAGGAGTCCGGGGCTACCAGCTTGCGGGAGATTGCCGAGGAACTGAACAAGATGGGAGTTACCACGGCCAGGGGTGGCTTGTGGCATGCGTCCAGCGTGAAGAACCTGTTGTGCAGACTTGAATCAATAAATTAATAAACATCTACATACCATTCAGGCAAACAGACGCACAACATATAATGAAATAGAAAAAAATCAACGCATTTTTAAAGCAAATATAATAGCTTTAATTATTACGAATAATATAATTAAATGATACCATCTAAACTCAAAACCATCACTTTGTTCTATTGGTTTTTTATGCTCATCTATATACGCATCTGAATTAATTTTATTATTTTTTAAGCTAATAGAAGATTCAGAAGTGTTATCAACTACTTTTATCTTCTCTCCATCATCAGGTAATTCTATATTCTGTAAAAAATTACAACTTGGCCACTTTGTACATCCATAAAACGGTCTTCCATCAACACGACGCTTTCTAACCACGATTTTTCCTGCATTACAACGCGGACACTCTGCCCCCTCTTGGACTAATCCTTTATTAAATTTACGATAATTATAAACAGGAAGACCTCCTGGAAATTCATGCGGTTCCAAAAATTTCTGGATCAATTCAACAATTTTTCTTTTATCCCAGACAACTATCGGCTTATCTTTTAAAAAAATTAAGCCTTGATTAGAAATAGATGAAGTCGTAGCAAATATTCCCTGATCTGCCTTCTCATGAGTAAGGACACCATAAAACTGCGTTACGTACTGAAACGGGACAGTGCTTTTATATCTTTTTGCTTGGACAACTATTTTAAAACCATCTTTATATGCATACCCATCAACACCCATATCTCCAGTCTTTGATGTCGAAACAGTATCGTATCCAATATTCTTCAATAAAACAAGAATCAGCTCTTCGAAATCAAAAGGGTCCATCTCTTGAAGACATTTCCACATAAAATCATTATCAAAAAAGGCGTCATTTTTAATTTTCTCTAAATCCCATTCTACGTTCATATATTTTTTTTCATTATTCATATAATTCCATTATCATCAACATCAAAATGATACAAAATTAAAAAAAATGACATATCCTATCGTAAAGTTAAACACTGAAATAATTAAATCGCTACAAGCTTCATCAGCACTAGCTCTGCTTCACAACCGGAACCCGCCTGAACTCTTCCAGTTGTGCCCGGTGTCGCTCTCGGGTTTCGCTGTCCAACTTGGGACGCTTTCCATGCTTGATGTCTTGGCCGACAGCTTCACGTCCCAATTCGTCAAGGTAAGGCGCAGTCATCACAAGCGACAAGATCATATCATCGTCCGGCTCAGGACACCTTCCACAATGGGGACACGAGACAAACGCCCCGGCCTTAGCTTTCCCGCAGAACAAACATACAGCCCGTGTCACCATGGCTTGCCCTTCTTGAAATCAGGATGCGTCACAAAAGGCTTAAAGCCCAGCCCCTGCCTTGCTCCTCAAGTCCTCATACAGCCCCGCATGATCCAGCAAAATATCCCTAAGCCCATGCCTGATTTTCTCGGACCCCAAAGCCTGCTTGCTCATGGTCGTATGAGCCTCCAGGGCGTTCATGATGGCGCTCAAAATCTCGCTGGCCAGATCCGGTGAGTTGGCGAACTGCTCCTTCGTGTTATTCGCCGCCTGCTCGGCCAGGATCTCCGACTCCATGAGCTTCCCCTTGATGACGTTGTTCACGTAGATCAGCTTGTCATCGTCCGTCAGCTCACCCTCAAACAGCTCGTTCACCTTGGAGATGATCTGCGCCAGTAGGACCTTCAATTTGTCCTGCACCTCACCGCTACCGGGTTCAGTCAGTGGCTGGAGTTTCTCGCCAGGATCACCTTCTCCCAGCAGCAGGTTCCGCTTGCCCTTGTTCTTCAGGGTATGATGGGTCAGCACCACGCTGGACAAATCCACCTCGTCCCGCTCCCGCCCGAACTCCAGCAACGGCAGCAGACGCCGGAAGAAAATTGATCTCTTCTCGATGTCCGTATTCCCGTAGTCAAAGATCTGGGACAGGAACGAATAGACCCGGTTAAAGGCTCCGATGTTCCGCTTGAACAGCTCCAGGGCTTTCTTCTCGTCCCTTGCGTCCTTCTCTGCGGAAGCGTTTCTTTTTTCTTGGGCAGCCAGGATGATCCGCTGAAGCTCTTTGTATCTCCGCAGGAGTCGATCAGCCACAGGAGCAATGGCTGCGACAAGATCCTTCTGGGTAGAAGTGGGGTTCATCTCCACATTAGCCACCCGGTTGACCTCGTTGTCGTCATAGTAGCCCATGGAGTCGAGCTTGGCCCGTAGGTCATAGACCAGATGCGGATCGGTCACACCTTCCAGTTCCGCCGTTTCGAAGTATATCTTAAAGGCGGCCAGGACCTCATCGGGATCGTTGACGAAGTCGAGGATGTAGGTCGTGTCCTTGCCACGGTGGCAGCGGTTGAGCCTGGACAGGGTCTGCACGGCTTGGATACCAGCAAGGCGCTTGTCCACGTACATGCCGCACAAGAGCGGCTGATCAAAACCAGTCTGAAACTTGTTGGCCACCAACAGAAGCTGAAATTCATCTGTATCAAAGGCCTTGCGCATCTCTCGCCCGTTCAGGGTCGGATTCAGACTCTTGCTCGTCTCGGAAAACCCATCCGGCCCAAGCTCCTCGTCCTTCACTTCCCCGGAGAAGGCCACCAGCGTACCAATGTCATAGCCACGGTCCTTGATGTACTTGGTCGTGGCCAGTTGCCACCTGACCACCTCGGCACGGCTCGCAGTGACCACCATGGCCTTGGCCTTGCCATCCAGCAATGGAGCTACATTCTCCCGGAAGTGCTCCACCACTATCTGGACCTTCTGGCTGATATTGTAGGGATGGAGCCGGACCCAGCGCATGATTCCCTTCAGAGCCTCACTGCGGTCCACCTCCTGCTCGTCCATCTCCTTGCCGTTACAGGCCAACCGAAAAGCCAGCTTGTATGGCGTGTAGTTCTTGAGCACGTCGAGGATGAACCCTTCTTCAATTGCCTGACGCATACCATAAACATGGAATGGCTCTGGCAGATTCCCTTCCCCGGCAGGCTTGGACGGATCAGGACGACGTCCGAAGATCTCCAGCGTCTTGGCCTTGGGCGTTGCCGTGAAGGCCACGTAGGTAATTCCATCTTCCCGTGCCCGTGCGGCCATCTGCGCAGCCAGCAGATCTTCCGTGCTCACCTCGCCACCGTCGGCCAGTTCCCGCACCTCTTCGGCGGACAGCACCTGCTTCAGCTTGGCAGCGGCTTCACCCGTCTGAGAGCTGTGGGCCTCGTCGGCGATCACGGCAAAGGTCTTTCCCTGCGTGGCGGCCAACTCCTGTACAGTCTTCATGGCAAATGGAAATGTCTGGATCGTACAGACCACGATCTTCTTGTCACCGGATAGGGCTTCGGCCAACTCTCCGCTCTTGCTGCTGCCTTCTCCCTTGATGGTTGCCACCACGCCGGAGGTTCTCTCAAAGGCGCCTATGGCTTCCTGAAGCTGCCCATCCAGTACGGTTCGATCACTGACCACCAGCACGGAGCTGAAAAGCTTGTTGTGCGCCTCGTCGTGCAGATCCGCCAGGAAGTGGGCTGTCCAAGCGATGGAGTTGGTCTTGCCCGACCCTGCCGAATGCTGGATCAGGTACTTTTGCCCTGGCCCTTCTTGAAGCACCGTGCGGACAAGTTTGCGAGTTGCGTCGAGCTGATGAAACCGGGGGAAGAAGATCTTCTCGATCTGCTTCTTGGGGTTGCGAAGAGCCACGACATAGCGGCCCAGGATCTCCAGCCAGCTTTCCCGTTCCCAGACCTGCTCCCACAGATAGGCCGTACCATAGCCATCCGGGTTGACCGGATTTCCGGCAGCCCCATGGTTGCCCTTGTCAAAAGGCAAAAACATCGTGGTTGGTCCCATGAGCTTGGTGGTCATGCGCACCTTGGAGGTACTGACGGCGAAATGCACCAGGGCTCCACGGGGGAAGTCAAGGATTGGCTCTGCGGCGCTCTGGCCCATAGGGCGGGGATGACGGTCAAAGCGGTACTGATCCACTGCGTTTTCCACGGCTTGGGTGAAGTCTGTCTTCAGTTCCACTGTGGCCACAGGGACGCCATTTAGAAACAGCACGAGGTCCAGACAATTTTCATTGTGGACGGAGTACCGAATCTGCCGCACAATCCGAAGCCGGTTGGCCTCGTACTTGGCCTGGAGGTCAGGGTTCATGGCCAGAGCAGGCTTGAACTGGGCGAGGCTCAAAGGCTGACGCAGGCCCAGGAGTTCAACGCCGAAGCGGATGACATCGAGGGTTCCCCGGTCGTCCAACTGCTTGCGGATGCGGTCGAGAAGGACAGCCTCTGCCGTAGATCCATGACTCTTGACCAGTCCGCCCCAGGCCTTGGGTTGGGTCAGTTTCACCCACGCGAGGACATCAGCCGGGAACAACGCCCGTTGCCGGTCGTAGGCTTGGCAGTCGTTGGGGTCGTACAGCCAGCCATGAGCGGCCAGATGGGAGCAGATGTCGTTCTCGAACTCGATTTCCTTGTGCAGGCTCATGGCTTCTCCAGGGCGTTACTGCGTGGCTTCCGCCAATCCGCGTACGTCGATCTTGCCGGTCACGGCGGCGGAGATGAGGGCGGAGCGGCGTTCTTTGAGGAGGTCGATGGCTCGTTGGGCTTCAACCATTAGTTCGTCGAATTGTCGGTTTTCACCTTCAAGGTACCCAGTGATTTGATCTTGTTCAGCTCTGGGCGGCAAGGTCACCCACCAGCATTTGATATGTCCTTGGGATATCTTTGCCATCGTCATGCTTGAACCCCGCGCATCCGCCGAGATTTGTGAACGGGCGGAACTACTTTGGAAAAAGTAATTGAGAAATTGTGGGGTCAGCTCAGAGCGCAGGGATAAACGGTAAACGAGGTCAGGAAGAAACAGTTTCTCGGGAATATTTGAATGCACAATGCAGCTCGCCCCTACAAGATCAAGAGTGTTTGCACGAGTCACAAGAAGGTCATTTACTCGGACTTCATATCGAGGATCGATAGACTGCATAGACGCGAGCGCTTTGCTCTCTGTGGCGTCAAAGTGACCATTTTTTATAGCGGACAACTTAATAATTGCAGGTTCTCCTGGAGGTGCAGGGCTGGATTCAGATTGAGGGCTGGAGCCTTGTTCAATTGAGACTAAGAGTCGACGCAGTGGGGATACCGCCCAATGCTCCGGCACTTCCCCCAGCCACTCCACTCCACTGTCCTTCATTGGCACATTCGGATCAAGGCCCTTGGTCACCGCGTGGGAGATGACCGCCCGCCGCTTCTCCTTCAGGAGTTCGATCAGTTTTTCCTGCTCGGCAACCAATGCGTCGATCTTGGCGGTCTCGCGGTCGAGGAAGACGGCGATGGCGGATTGTTCAGCAAGCGGGGGAATGGATGCATACAGTTGACCAAAAATTTCAGGATAAAGACGAAGTCTTGACTCGATGACACCAGTTGAAAACGCTTTGAAGTATCCCGTACATTCATCGGAGCGGACTAGGTAATCAAGGAATTTGCAGTCACTGTTGTCAATCTTTTCAAAAACACAGTAAGCTGGGCTCACTATCCCATTAAATGTCGTGAAGCCGAGTCCTCTGTTCCACGCAAGCATGATATTCATCACGAGGTCGCCAGGATGACATATCTTGTATCCCTCAAGGCTCTCCGCCCTTGATAGATATTCTCCTTCCTCAACTATTTCTGAACGAGGCCGCACCCCTGTGTAGGCAGAAACAGAGAGTAATGTTTCCAAACCATCGGGTGAGCGTTCATTGCGTTCCTTGAACACTTGCTTGAAGCGCGAGATATTCCAGTGGCTTGGGATTTCTCCCAACCACTCAATTCCGCTATCTTTGTACTCCGGGTACTTCGGGAAACTCATGCCGTCAGCCCCTCGATCATCGCCTTGATCCGATCCGTGGTCAGCTTCAGGTCCGCATCAATCTCTGCCAGAGGGCGTGGTGGGGTGAAGACGTAGAAGTGTCGGTTGAACGGGATCTCGTAGCCCACCTTGGTCTTGTCATGATCGATCCAGGCGTCTGGGGCATGGGGCAGTACTTCCCGCTTGAAGTACTCCTCCACATCCTCGTTCAGCGGCACGTTCTCGGTGTCCCGGAGCTTCGAGTCCGCCATGGGCTTACCCTTCGTCTTACCCCGCTGACCCAAGACGATCTTGCCTTTCTCGTCCCGCTCCGGGCGTTCCACGGTGATGCTCCGGTAGCCGAAGTCCGTGTTCTTGAAGATCCGGCTGATGGGCTTACCGTCGGCCTCGGCCTCCACGAACTGACCGAACAGGCGGGTGATTTCGGCAATATGTTCGTCGGAGAGTTCCTTGCGCTTGCTCCCCAGGCTCTTCCTCATCTTCTGCCACATGGCTGAAGCATCGATGAGTTGGACCAAGCCCTTGCGGTGCTCCGGCTTCTTGTTGCTCACGATCCATACGTAGGTACTGATGCCCGTGTTGTAGAACATGTCCGTGGGCAGGCCGACGATGGCCTCTAGCAGATCGTTCTCAAGGACGTAGCGGCGGATCTCGCTTTCTCCGCTCCCGGCCCCGCCAGTGAACAGGGGCGACCCGTTGAGGACGATGCCAAAGCGGCTCCCACCGTCAGCCACTGGGCGCATCTTGCTGATGAGATGAAGCAGGAACAGCATGGACCCGTCGGAGATCCTAGGTAGTCCCGGTCCGAAGCGCCCGTTGAATCCCTGGCTTTGGTGCTCCTTGCGGATCTCCTTTTCCACCTTCTTCCATTCCACACCAAAAGGTGGGTTGGACAGCATGTAGTCGAAATGCTTCCCGCTATGCCCGTCATCGGAGAGGGTGTTGCCGAAGACGATGCTGGAAACATCCTGGCCCTTGATGAGCATGTCCGCCTTACAGATGGCGAAGGACTCCGGGTTCAGCTCCTGGCCATAGACCGTGAGTCGGGCCTTGGGGTTGTGTTCGACGAGATATTCACCGGCAATGGATAGCATGCCCCCGGTCCCTGCCGTCGGGTCGTAAATGGTGCGTACCACGCCGGGCTTGGACAGGACATCGTCGTCCTCGATGAAGATGAGATTGACCATGAGCCGGATGACCTCACGCGGGGTGAAGTGCTCACCGGCGGTTTCGTTGGAAAGCTCCGCGAACTTCCTGATCAGCTCCTCGAAGATTAGGCCCATCTGGTGGTTGGTGACCTGATCGGGGTGGAGATCGATCTGGGTGAAGCGCTCGGTGACCTGATAGAGCAGGCCGCATTTGGCGAGGCGGTCAACTTGGCCGTGGAACTCGAAACGCTCGAAGACATCCCGCACGGAGGACGAGAACGAGCTGACGTAGTTGAAGAGGTTCTCGCGGATGTGATCCTGATCCCCCATGAGTTTCTTCATATCGAGGGGCGAGGTGTTAAAGAAGGTCTGTCCTGAAGCCCTCAGAAGGAATGGTTCCGGGTTGATATCCAGCTTCTGGCGCTTCTCAAGTTCTGTCAGGACTGCTTGCTTTGTTGGTGCTAAGACGCTGTCGAGGCGACGCAAAACGGTGAAAGGAAGAATGACGCGGCCATATTCGGACTGGCGATAATCGCCCCGCAGGAGGTCGGCGACGGACCAGATGAAGGCGGACAGGGACTGCTGGTTCATGAGAGGCGGAATCCTGGTGGTAGTTGGTTGCTCCGAGAAGGCCGATAGGGTGGTGTAACTGATTAGTCCCTTTCGACAAAACTTCTCGGAGCACTACAGATTTCGCCTGTATGACGCAAGGGATTGGACTCAATCTTGTGAGCTGCTTCGGATTTAGTTGGATTACACGAGAATGTGATTGCGCCGGTAAGGAAAAAGTCACTGTGATTGCGTCAGAGTTAAGCGACAAAGCATCACCAACCTCACATGTAATTGACCTTCGACCCTATTTTTTCTAACCGACAAAAAATTATGAAGACTAGGCGTAAAATTGATATACGGGAATTTATCAACATTAATGTCGTAATAATTGATATAATTTGAATTTACTTTTAAAAGAAAGAACAAAAAATGGTTATAGAAAATAAAAAAATTGGAAACCTTGAATTTATTCCGCGTCCAAATTTTGAAATAGCCCAAGATGCAGCTTATCAGGATGCAGTAAGCTCTGGCGGATTTGCACTGCCAGTCATGATTGCAAAACAAGGAACTAGAGTCTTTCTTTCAGGATCATTTCCGATTAAATTTCTAGAAGAATGCTTATTTTCACAATCATCATTTAAAAATGCGTCTATCAAAGAAGTTCAAGAATCTATAAACAGACCCCTTAATCTGAACCATGCGCATAACATTTCAAACTACATAATAAATAATTTTGAAAAAGAATATATTATTCCATCTCTGACTTTGAATATTCGAGAAAAATTAAAGATATATTCTGTTTCACATGGATGGCTGCCTAGCTTTGGATTTATTTCTATGCCCAACGGCGCGAAGTTATCTATCACAGATGGGCAGCATCGTGTAAAAGGAATCATTGATGCCATCAATTCAATTGAGAAATACAATCCATCTGCAGCAAGCCGACTTCGTGAAGATAGCGTCCCTGTAATGATCACATGCGAAAATCGCATTTATCAAATTCATCAAGACTTTGCAGATTGCTCAAAGGCAATAACGCTCCCACCTAGCATGCTATCTGTCTTTGATACAAGAAATCCAGCAAACAAACTCGTTATTGATCTTATAGAACAGTGCCCTTTGTTCGCAGGAAAAATAGACAGCACAAGCAAGTCATTAGTTAAAAGCTCAAAATCCTTATTTATCACAAATCAAGTTCGGCAATACGTTAAGCATTTAATGTTTCGCACCAACATGAGCAATGTTATTTTTGAAAACAGAGCGACTAGTTTAATAGGAAGCATCGATCAATATGAAGAGTATATAAACAAATATGTTGCGTACACAAACTACATAACAGAAGTCATTCCTGTTTTTAAAAAAATTGCAAAATCTGATCCTGACACCGTTCTTCAAGAAGACTTAATACCGTCTTTGCGTGATAAAAATTGGGTTTGCATAACTCCTTCAGGAATCAATGTCCTAGGATTTATCGGCCATCACCTACTAGAGAAAAAATACAAGATCAAAGACTGGAGGCCTTATGCTGACAAACTATCAAAAATTAACTGGAAAAAATCAGCGAAAATATGGTCAGGAACAATTGTTCATAGAAATACAATGATTACTCAAACAGTACCTATTCGAAGAGCTGCGTATAGAGTTATGTGCGAAATAGATCTTTCTAAAAAACTTAAACTTAATTTTCCTGATAATGATCCTTGCTGAATTCTACCGCCCATTGACTTGCGACATTTCCAAGGAGCCCGGAGGCACTTTACCCAAAATCGAAATTTCCGAGATTATTGGCACGGCTTTTCAATACCCAATGCGCACCTGCTACACGCATACCCTTTGGGGTCAAACAGCTAAACAACCTATGACAGGAGTTCAATGCCGAGTTGTCAATGATAATACTCTTTTTCTTGCTTTGTATGCTGATAAGCAATAAATTCTTCCCGACCAATTCGCACAACACCATAAGATAGAGGGGGGGGGTAGTCATGGCCGATCTGCATGATGTCGCAGACTATCTGATAATAAAATGTACTGAAGGTGGCGTGAGCCTAAACCTCCTTAAACTTCAGAAGCTTCTCTATTATTGCCAAGCGTGGAATCTTGCCTTGGGGCGCGGACGCTTGTTCGAAGGGGGATTTCAAGCATGGGTGCATGGCCCGGTTAATCGTTCTCTGTACGATCGATTTAGCCTAACGAAGTCATTGTACTCGCCTGTATGCTCCCGTGACGTTCGGCAAGATTTCGATGGTAATCGAATTATAGCGCCAGAAAAAGAACTGATCGATGCCGTGTTAAATGTATATGGCGGTTATACCGGAGACCAGCTTGAATCCATGACCCATAATGAAGAGCCATGGATTCTAGCGAGAGGCGGCATCTCTCCAATGGACAGATGCGAAACCACTATATCTGAGGATGTAATGGGCACATTTTATAAATCGAGATTGAAGGATAAACAATAAATGGGACGGGAAAATCCTTTTGGGATTAACCCTGGACCAGATGCAGGGAGAGGTTTACAAGAAAAACTTGTAGCTGGTCGAGCTCCAGACGTTGCACAGTGGAAGTTTTCTTTCCAATACTGGGATCAAATACGACTTTTTGGGCTTAATCACTCTACATCATCTTGGTTTGTATCTCTACTCGAACGATTACGCCAGCTATCTAAATTCACAATTGAAGAATTTTTACGTAGCATCCAGCTACGTGGCGCAAATAGGTACCATGAAATTGACTGGGATGCAAAGAACTGCCCAATAAAACGCGAAGACATTTATTGGCTTCCACCTCAAATACTGGCAAACGAAAAAGACTTTCCTTTCGTTCAGGTCCATATTTCAAGGGCTCTTGGACGAATAGTTGGTTTTTTTGACAACAATAATATTTTTAACATAGTTCTTCTCGACCCCCTTCACAATATACAACCGTCCAAATATGTTAACTATAGAATTCGAGATTGCGACAAGATAGGTTGCCAATACACAACATTAATATACAAGATATCGAACATTATTGATAAAAGATGCAAACATACCGAGTGCGAGAATATCCAAGAGTTAAAACAGGCACTTTCAGCTCGGGACGAACTACTCGCAGCAAACTGCGCTATGATTTTCATATCAGAAAGAGACATCGATTGGTTTGAACAGTTAAGACAATCCGGAGTTGTTGATTCAATTGACGACGTCTTTACTGCGGGGCTTGAAGTGAAGCTAGCAGAAATTATGCCTTAGCGACTACTCGCTTTTACCTGCCAATTGGCACAAGCCGCCCTCCACAGACACCCGTGTAACATCTCTATTCTTTCATTTGGCAGAACATACTCCAAATTCAACCTTGGGCAGTATAGCTCGCTCATCTCCTTGGCCAGCACCTGACAGGGCATACCCCTGGGGCAAATCTCGGCACTCCTTGGAAACCCCATAGTGCCCACTACATGCCCTTTGTAAACATTAAAACCGCGTCAGCGTGAAGACCTACTGATTACTTCCGAGCCTCCTTTAGCTGCCATAGTCCCTTATTAACCCCTCAACTTCATCGAGAAACTCCGCCCCCTTGAGACCGAGCCGGCGCATCTCCGCCCGAATTTGACCCGGGAAATCATATACCTTGTATATTTTGGCAAGATCAATCCTCTGCTCTTCATCAAGCTTACAAGGATCAAATGTATCAAGCCTTTGCAGAATGATATGTGGATTCATACTTATCTCATCTGCTTCATATCCATTATCTATCCAAGCAAACGGCTTCAAATATATTGTCACACCAGATTGGTGGTACATCGTGACATTACCGACACCATCATACTCTAATCTTGAATGACCCCGGAATAACGGATCGTCACCACCTCGCTTCCCATAGAGCGCATCAACATACGCCCCAAATCTGAGAGCACTATCGATCTCAACTGCAGCATCTTTCAATGTGAATGACTTTGGCGTGCTAGTTAGAACGCCATATTCATCAACTTCAACAAATTGAGCTCGTTGTTTATGCAGATCTTTCGTTCCATCTTTGATATAAATCTTCCGGGCATGGTCAGCATTTTCCTGAACGTTACCCTCAAAATCAAATTCAAAAGACATGAATGATCTAGCTGTGAAATCCATATGCCGGACAAAGGCAGTCATTAATTCAGTCAAAGAACCAGAGATAGCCTGCTTTTTCCTATGATCAACCAGTGCTTTATGTAACACCTTGTCCCATCGCCTATCAACAGAAGAAAGGTACAATATAAAAGCCTTTGAAAATTCTTCTTCTGCGAGAATTGCAAGAGAGATTGCTCTTGCATAACGCTCCATATCATAAAGTATAGTCGCGTCTTTCAGCAGCTCGCGCCCGTTATCATAGGAAGCAAAGCTTGCATCTTGTAAGTTCTTCGCAATCGTCTCATCAACTTTTGGAAACCCAACCATGCTACCCCACCTGTCTCCATCAATGGACCTATTCATTTTTTACCGTCAAAATACAGATGATCCAAGTCCAGCCCCGGAAAACACAGCTTGCTCATCTCCTTGGCCAGCACCTCAAGACTTGCCCCTTCTCCGTATATCTCCCCGGCCCCCTGTAAAGCATGCCCTTGGAGCAGATCACGGTACTCCTTGGAAACCTCGGAATTCCTGAAGCCGTCCTTAACGGTATGTCGGAAAGAATGGAACACCTTCCTCGGATCTGTGAGTCCGTGCTTCCGGGCATACTTGCCCCACCACTTGGTAAAGTTTTCCGTGGGACTGCTCTGCCCTGACTTCAGATCAGGAAACAGCGGACCGCCGCCTTCAGCCTGCCGCCCTCTCACGTACTCCATAAAGCCTAGGCGGACCAACTCATGATGAAGCGGGACCATGCGTTTTGCACTGGCAGTCTTTGTCCCGGCAAAAGTCAGATCAAAGAAAATGATTCCACGTTCTTCCTTCACATCATCCGTGGTCAGCCTTCCGAGTTCCTGCAACCGTGCGCCTGTGAACAGGGCAAGCAGGGGCAGCCACTTGGCAGCCTCAACGCCACCGGCCTTTGGGCGTTCCCCAGAGGTAAAGACAGGGAACCGGAAGATCATGTTCAGATCGTCGATGGAGTACGGAAGACGGGCCTTCGGTGCAGCCTTGTTCATGCTGACTTTGATACCGGCAGCCGGGTTATTCTCGATATAGCCGTTCACAGCGGCCCAGTTCAGAACTGCCCCGATGGCGCTCATGTGCTTGTCATTGACGGTCTTGGGAGAAAGCCGGGGAAGTTCGGGCTGTTGCTCTCCAAGCTCAAGAAGCTGGGGCACAGTGTAGGTACGGTACTTGTGGGCAAGACGGATGATTACAGGAACCTTGAGCATGGCGTCCTTGAAGTCCCTGACGTGGGCCTTTGTGATCCGCTCAACGGGCATGTCTCCGTGAAGTTCGATAAAGCGGTCTATGCTTTTCCGGTTGTCCTCCAGATAGCCTTCGGAAGAAGTCCTCCGCTTCTCCTCTGCCCACTTCTCAAACAGGCCGGAGAGCTTGAGCTTTCCGTCATCGCTGACTTGGGTAGGGACAGATGGAACCACAGAAAAAAGCTCCCCTGCTGGCCGTGGTGGAGTATCAACCACATCCCCTTGGAATCTCCTGCCCTGCTTCTCCGTGGCCACAACAGCGGCCTTAAGGAACCGATAGGCCAGCGCCTTGAAGCTCTCGCTTGTTTGATCCAGAGACACTCCGTGGTTGATGAGCCAGTCTTCAACGGCGTCAGCAACAACCGAGACGTCCCCTCTGGCCAATGCTCGCTTGAATCTGGCCTGCCGCTCTTGGTGTTCCTGCTGTAACCAGTCGAAGTAATCATCATCAAGCCCGTCTTGCCGGATCTCTTCGTCAGCCTTGAGCATGCTGTGCTCAAGCATCATGGCAAGGCGGTCCACCTCAACGGCTGAAATTTCCGTTCTGATTTCGGCAGAGAGCTTTGCCCTGACCTCGGTGAACTCTTGGTCGAGCCTGACGAACTCCATCCGGGCCTTTTCGCAGGCTGCCCGATAGTCGGCAGTCTCAAGGCTGAATGCGATTTCTTTCTTGGGATGATAGTGATCGAGAAGATCTTGAGGAATGCGCCGCCGGAACCACCAGTGAGTGGTCCCTGTACGGCGTCTGACGCCTGGACATTTTGCCATTGTTTCCATGCCCCTGTGGTACATCGTTGTGGGACAGTTTGGAAGCAAAAGCTAATGTAATCCGAGGATGTTGCGTAAATCCGATAGGATAAAGAAAAAATGGCGGAGGGTTAGGGATTCGAACCCCAGATGCCCGCAAAGGCATGCCGGTTTTCAAGACCGGTGCAATCAACCAGCTCTGCCAACCCTCCAGGGGATGGCGGAGAGGGAGGGATTTGAACCCTCGATAGAGGTTTACGCCCCTATACTCGCTTAGCAGGCGAGCGCCTTCAGCCTAGCTCGGCCACCTCTCCGTTCATTGAAGAAGTGGGTAATTATCCAAAAGCACATGGGTCGTCAACAGCAAATGCACAGTTTCTGCCACTTCCCTTATTTTGACAGCGCCAGCAGGATGCGGCAAATAGATTTTTTTATCGTCCCATAATCTTTTTCTAAAATGCTGCGGCGTGGAGGCATTCCTTGAAAGACTCCGTCATCCATCTCGGCTTGGCTGGCCTTGGCACCGTAGGTTCCGGGCTCATAAAGATCGTCCAGGAAAACAACGACTGGATCGAGCGCAGGCTGGGCAAGACCCTCAAGGTCAAGACCATCATGGTCCGCGACCTGGACAAGCCCAGAAACGTGGTCCCGTCACCGGACACGACATTCACCACCAGCATGGACGCCCTTATTGACGACCCCGAGATCGACATCATCGTCGAACTGGCCGGGGGCATCGAATTTCCGCGCACCCTGATCACCCGCGCCTTGAATAGCGGCAAGTCCGTGGTCACCGCCAACAAGGCGCTGCTGGCGGAGCACGGCCCCGAACTGTTCGAACTCGCGGCCGACAAAGGGCTTGGCCTCTATTACGAGGCCAGCGTGGCCGGCGGCATTCCCATCATCCAGACCCTCAAAGAAAGCCTGGCCGGCAACCGCATCAAGGCCCTGACCGGCATCCTGAACGGCACCGCCAACTTCATCATGTCCGAGATGAGCGAGAAGGGCGAAGACTTCGCCACGGTCCTGGCCAAGGCCCAGGCCAAAGGCTATGCCGAGGCCGACCCGACCCTGGACATCGAAGGCATTGACGCGGCCCACAAGCTGGTCATCCTCATCAGGCTGGCCTACGGCCAGGACTTCCCCATGGACCGCCTCGTCGTGGAGGGCATCTCCAGGGTCGAGCAGTTCGACATCATCCTGGCCAAGGAATTCGGCTACCGGCTGAAACTTTTGGCCCAGGTGCGCGACAAATCCGGCATGCTGCACGCAGGCGTCTACCCGGCCCTGCTGCGCCAGGACCACATCCTGGCCAAGGTGGACGGCCCGTTCAACTCCATCCTGCTGGAAGGCAACGCCGTGGGTCCGGTCATGCTCTACGGCCAGGGCGCAGGCGACCTGCCCACGGGCAGCGCCGTTCTGGCCGACATCCTGGCCCTGGCCCGCACCAACTGCGTACCCAACAACACGGGCTTCCTGGAGGCGAGGCTGCCCCAGGCCCAGATTCTGGCCCCGGAACTGACCGTGTTCCGCCATTATTTCCGCTTCACCGTGGTCGACCGGCCCGGCGTCATGGCCTCCATCGCCGGAGTCATGGGTGAATACAACATCAGCATCGCCCAGGTCGTGCAGCGCCAGTACTCGCCCAATGACGGGGTGCCCATCGTTTTCATCAGCCATTCCGCACAGATGCAAAACGTGACAGCGGCCCTCGATACCATCAAGAAATTCAGCTTCGTGCTCGATCCGCCGGTGCACTACAGGATCATCTGATGTCAAAAACCGTTTTTCTGGTTGCCGACGGCATGGCCGGTTGGCCTCTGGACTCACTGGGCGGGCGCACAACCCTACAGGCGGCCAGCACGCCCACCCTTGACTTTCTGGCCCCGAAATCCCGCATCGGCCGATGCCAAACCGTGCCCCAGGGCATGCCCCCGGGCTCCGACGTGGCCAACATGTCGCTTTTGGGCTACGATCCCAGGGCCCATCATACCGGGCGCGGCCCCATCGAAGCCGCGTCCATGGGCCTTGAGCTGGAGCATGACGATCTGGTCTGGCGCATGAACCTCGTGAACCTGACCGAGCTTTCCGAGCATGGCGTGATGCGCGACTATTCCTCGGGCCACATCGACACCGCCACGGCCGCCCCCCTGGTCGCCAGGCTGGCGGAAATGGCGGAAAACACGCTGTTCAAGCCCGTCCAGGGCATTCAGTACCGCCACCTTCTGGTGCAACGGGGCGGCGGGCTCACGGAGGCGGCAAGCCTTGCCATACGCCCGCCCCACGACATTCTGGACCAGAATATCGCCCAGGATCTACAGGCCTATGCCTCGTTTCCGGAGCTGCTTGCATTTCTGCGCCAGGCGCATGAATTCCTGCGCCGCGAAACGACTTCACAGGCGACATCGGTCTGGCCCTGGGGCCAGGGACGGCCTCTGACGCTGCCCGCTTTTGCCGAACGCTTCGGCCTGCGCGGCGCAGTGGTCTCGGCCGTGGATCTGGTCAAGGGCCTTGGTCGCGCCGCCGGGATGGAGGTGCTGGAAGTGGAAGGTGCGACCGGCCTCATCGACACCAACTACGAGGGCAAAGTCCGGGCGGCGCTTGAATTTCTGCAAAACGGAGATTTCGTCTACGTGCACGTGGAGGCACCGGACGAGTGCGGTCACATGGGAGACGCAGAGCTCAAGAGACGTTCCATCGAGCTTTTCGACCAGCGCATCGTGGCTCCGATCCTTGCGGCGCTTGACGGCCAGGACGCGACCATCGTGGTCACCTGCGACCATTTCACCCCCGTCGTGCGCCGGACACACACAGAGGACGCCGTGCCCTTTCTGGTCTACAGGACGCGGTCGCCAAAAACCTCCGGACCCGCCGTTTTCGACGAAAGCACGGCCCAGGCTGCGGGCCTCTTCCTGAGCGAGGGGCGCGACCTGCTTCCTTTCT
>Ga0265295_1003120_pt1 | contig 24738 bp, 15 predicted proteins | sample Munlansysbiofilm_FD_192503 | JGI IMG/M metagenome (GOLD analysis project Ga0265295, IMG submission 192503) | Leachate microbial communities from a municipal landfill in Southern Ontario, Canada - Methane capture system biofilm | ecosystem: Engineered > Solid waste > Landfill > Unclassified ... | reverse complement strand
CGCCATCCGCCAGCTCCCGGACACCATCAGGGTAGCTGCGCCGGATCTCATCCGGGGTCTGAAACTCAACCAGACTTCCCAGCGCATCACCGGCAAGCTGGCCCAGCAGGCATCCTTGGGCTCTGGATCGTTTAGTTTTCAAGTTTACGTTATTCCTCTCGTGCTATTTCTGCAATTCCGTCAAGGGCATCGTCATCTATTGGCCTGAAAATTCAGGCATTTGAATCCTCAACCACTTCCTCATCCGAGTCTTCAACTGTTGGAGACAATGGCAGTTGCGCTGACATGAAAACCCGGCTTTTCAACCTTTCGTTCAAGTTTGACCTCCGCTTATCATAGAATTCCCTGAATGCCTCAAACTCCAAGCCGATTCCTTCAACAAGTAGATCTTGTGCTCGCAGGTTTACATTCGGGTCATTGAGCCATTCGGACAAAGGCCTGTCGTTCTTTGAGAGATTCTGCGAGTCATTGAGCAAATGAAGATTTGCCATGGAATTCCAATGTCCTGCATCAGAGAAAAATCCAAGTAGCGTCTCGTCACTTTGGAGGAAGTTGTGCGACTTGAGCGCCTTTTTTTCAAAAGCACTACGGGGATGCAGATGGTCAATGTGGAAGACCTCGGTCGAACTCATTTCAGGGAAAAGAAGGTGCAGAAGTGCTCGGCAACGGCCTTCTCCATGCTGAATGTCCAGCAGACTTTCAATGTAGTCATCATCGAAACGTAGGTCTTTGTTCGTGGCCTTATATCGCTCGATAATCGCTTCCAAAGGAAATGCTGTTTTTTGAATGTTGTCCCGTAAAACGTCGCGCATACTTGTCAGAATTGAATCCGCTTGCCCGCCAAAAACTCCTTTGAGCAAGGCCATATAAAACCATTGGCTGATCTTCGATCGTTGCTCATGACACCTGGCCAAGTTATTGATGTCGCGGTATAAAGGTCGACTGTCTTCGTTTTGCTTGTACAGATAGAAGCAAATTGGGATCACGGCATTTTTGGATGTCAACGACTGTGGGTTGATGCCAAGCCGACGCACAAGAAGGAAGGTGGCTTTGATGCAGTCTTTTATGGATTGCCACTCGGACTGGATTTTCTTCACCTGCTCAGCCTTGAAATTTTTGACCTTGAAGCGGACATCCGCGTCAGTAAGCATTAGGCAGGTTTTTAGAATCCAATCCCGCTCAATGTAAAATCCCATGTCAATGCTTTGATGGATGTGATTTGTCAAATTATCAAGCTCTTGACGGAAATCCCCATCCCAGTTTGCAACAGCTATCGACATAAGTAAGTCTGAAAATGCCAGCTTGGTTCCACCGCTATTGGTTCGAATAAAGACATCAAGTACGTGATCAATCTCCTGACTGGTTTCATTGAAATAATGGATAATCTTCTGCGCCCTGATCACATCGTAGAGTTGGGAGAGGGTCTCTTGAGCAAATTCGTTATCGGATAAGCCAACAGAGTCAAGAAAGGGTCTTACGACTTTGTTCCATATCTGGCTCCCTCCATCAACCTGTGGAAACTCTAAAATCTTTTGCAAACAGAACCAGTGATGCTCTTTTGGTTCAGCCAATGAATCCTGATATTGTTTTTCTGTCAGGAACCGGAAATTGTATTTCATTAGCGAATCATCATCGTCTGAAATCACTGGCTGCTTGAGATCGAGATACAGCTTTCTCTGCGGCAGTATGTTTTCATCCATGGTCCCCGGCCACCAAACCCGAGGCTGCTTATATGCATATGTACTGCACAAACCTATGTACAAGGACGTCAGCCTTTGCTGGCCATCGATTATAGCTTTGAAATCTTTGAAGCTGGCGCTGGTCTTTACGTATGGATTCTCTTCATTGAACCTCTGGCAGTAATACTTCAAAAACTCATAAAATTTATATTCGTTTTTGATGTGGTCGCTTTTGATTTCCCACATCATGAACGTGTTGATAGGATATCCGCGCATAATCGAATCGAACAAAACGCAGATCTGATGACTGCTCCAAACAAACTTACGCTGAATGGCTGGCAATAGGTAGTCCCGGTTATTTATCGCATCAATCGCTTCCTTAATGCTGATTGCTCTTTCATATTCACCTGCCATAAATCAGCTCCAATTTGGGTTTAATAGTCTTTTTCTCGTTAAAGGAGTTCATTCATCCTCTCCTGGAAATAGCTTGGGTATTTCTCCATTACTGCCCTGGCTCCGTCCCGATCTTTTTTCAGCGCCTTCACGAGATCCTTCTTCTGGGTCGCTGATAGATTCAAGAATGCGGCAATGTCCTGAGCGATGACCCGATCAGAAAAGCCAAGCTCATAAACAGCAATAGTTGTTTCGGATGGTAGACCATATTTAAGGCGCTTTTGAAAAAGCTGTAGACGATTGATTAGGTCGCCTGTTCCTTCACGGTCTAACATTTCTACAAATTCACACAATGCGCTCACAAGAAGAGCGCCATCATAGGCAATTCCACCCTCGCAGATATCAATAACATTCTCGATTTTGGCTTTTCTGGGGCGCTTACCTTTACCAAGCTTACATTTGTTGTTATCGGCAATTTGGAAAAGCTCATAGTATTGATTTCCAGACATCCATTTTCTCACAATATCTTTCAGAACGTCTTTCTTGTCAAACTTGTTGAAAGCATTGTTGTGGATATGACTGGATATTAACGGCCAAGTGATGCCAAAAAGCTCCTCTCCATTTTGAGCGGCAAGGAGTGTGTCAGCATTGTCTTTTACCCACGCCTCAATTTCTATGGCATCGTTGACACCATAGAGCGTTTTACCAAAGGCTTTACTTCGATTAATATCGGTTATGTGGGTTGATATATTGTCAGCCAGTACCTTAAACAGCTTTTGTATCTGTTCACGCTTTTCCTCATCCGCCAAAAAATAAGCCAAGGTCTGTTCTACGAGATCAGTAATACCAGCTTCCGAAAGTCCATTCTCATTTGCATCCCAGTTTGAGAGAAGAAAACCCTCGATAGAAGAGAGAGTTTGGCTGAAAAATATGAACTGAGGAGTCACGGCATCGACAGTGAAGCCGCTTTCTTCATATTTCTTTGCAATCTCGCCAACAACTTCATTCAAGGAATTCCACCCACCTATATGAGCCTCAGCAAAAGACAGAATATCCCACGTTAACAAATGATTCTTTTTGTCTTTTGATTTGTTTCGGTCATTCCGAATATTCAGCGGGATCAGCTTAAAGAGACTACTAGCACACTCTTCTGATTTTGCAGGATCAAGCAGTTCTTTGACCCTATCCCATCTCCACCCGTCTTTTCGGGTGCGTCGTTTATCATACACAACTGGGTCCGCAAACAGTATGCTACCTTCGGTATGCATTCCAGCTCGACCAGCCCTTCCAATAAGGTTATGAAAATCACGAACTCTTATTTGTTCCAATCCCTGATACACACTGGTCACAATAAGATATCTAATGGGAAGGTTCACGCCTTGTGCCAATGTAGATGTGCAAACAACGAACCTCACACGATTTTCGCGCATAGCATGTTCCACTGAAAGACGAATGCCGTGTGGTGTATTGCCATGATGTGAAAAAATGCCATGCTTCGCACTCATTGAAGCCGAAGCTGTATCACCAAGGTTTTTTACATGAAGATAATGAAGCCGTTCAATCTCCTTCAAGTCGGAAAATTCTTGTGGCAGCGGAAGTGGAAGGCCACGTTGAATGATATCAATCGCTTTTTCACAGATGCTTGCTGCAGTTGATTTTTTTCCGCAAAAAATAGCAATGCTTCCGTTGGTGGATAACTTTATTCCGAGATAAAGTGCAATTGCTTGCCCATCGTTCTTCTCCGGGAAAAACCGATCCTTTTGCTCTCTGCCTCTTCTGCCAAGGTTAAATCGCTCAATTACCCTCGGAACGAAAAACTCGTTTTGTTCAGCGTCAAGGCTGTCGACGTACTCGATCCTTCCCAACTGATCGAGCCAGCTCGCGAACCCGACTGACCTGAAAGTCGGAATCAGGGTTGTGCCCTCGACGACATTAGGCTCGCCATTTAGCCATTCGCCGACGGCCTCGGCGTTGCTGATGACCGCTGAGATCAGTATCTTTTGGGTTCCTTCGGGAATCATGGATCGCAGCGATGTTAGGAGCAGCTCGTATGTGATACCACGGGTGCCGCTGTCGAACTGGTGGCCTTCATCAAAGACCAGCAGGCCAAAGTGGGCTGCTAAATCCGGTGCATGTCGAAGGACGTAGAGTAATTTTTCGGGAGTTACTACAAGGATCTGTTGGTGCCCAAGGAGTTCGGCAATCTCAAAGTCGGCCTGTAGGGCATCGGATAATTCATCTACTTTGGTGGGTTCGTTGTGGAATGCCTCGACGAGACTGTTCTTGATCTCATGGCAGAGCGCCCTGAACGGAGCGATGATGATAGCCAGTGAAATCCGGTCAGCAAGAAAGGCACTTCTAAGGATCAGCTCAGTTGCTTTCGTTTTGCCAGCGCTTGTGGGCATTTGAACAATTGCCGACTCGCCTTTGAAAACATTCGCCTGGCCCAAAAGGTGTTGCGCAGGCCAGAGTTCCTTGATGAACGAATTCTTTTGCAGCGCATGGAGCCATTTGTCGCGAGGCAGCCCGGAGTATAACGGCAAAGCTTTCCAGGTGGAATTTTCCAGCTTTTTCCTCAGGATAGCCGCAATCACATCACCGAATAGAAGCTGCCTTGGTGTTCCGAATTCATAGACAGCGCCTTTCAGCTTGATTGCCAAATCGAGAAGATTATCTTCACCATTCCCATCCTCGAAAAACTGAAGAATCCATTTTGAAGTCCCGTCGATGAATTCGCCGAATGCCCCATCAGCTCCATCGAAATAGGTTTCGAGATCGGCCTGCAACAACCAGAGCAACAGGTCTTCCAAACCATCGCCATCCAGATCCGGGCAGTCGCCATCAATGCGCTTCGCTAATACCGACGCGCTTCCCGGCAGATCGCATAAGTAATAGGATGCGGAGCCCAGAAGCACGAGGTATGGATCAAGTGTCTCATTGAGCTTTGTCTGGAGATAAGAGTCGAAAAAGCGGGCAGAAAATAGCAGATTAGTTTTCAGCTCTGTGAGGGAATCTGGATCTGGCTCCCCCCGGTTGATAGCGGCGGCCAGGTCACCCAGAAGGCCAATCGAGAGGGTGAAGAGCTTGGCCGGATCTTGGGTGATTTTGATGTGATGCTCTTCAGGAACGCCGTATTCGAGCATCTTTGCCTTTGACCGGGTGACGCCCAGAAGGAGTTGGGATTTCTTTTCAGGCCTCATCCCAGCTCTCCTGTAGAGTTCGTGGACAAGATCCATCATGCCGGGACCTTTAATAACCAAGAGGACCAGACTGTCACCGTTTGGATGAGGAATATGCTCCTTTGATTTTTGAAACTTCGGAATCTTCCCACAGTCGGAAGATACTATGACCTTCGTATCGAAGTGCTCATCTGAGATGATTGCTGCGGCCCCAAAGGACTCCATGTAGGGAACGTCTACTGGATTCTGAAATCGATCAATTAGCTCAGCTTGTGTCCTATTTCCTTTGTCGAACAGCTTCTGCTTAATGAAGTGGAGTGATTCACCCATCCGGAGGTGATCTTTTGCGGAGTCATTAATAGCATCTTGCAGACGGTTTTTTCCAGAACCTGAGAACTTAGTTTTGGTCTCGAATACAATCAGAACATCCTCTGGAGACGTCGAACAGTCCTTTTTGTGGAAGCGAAATCCAATTACATCGCTTCCTTTGGGTGACTCGTCTCGGATAACTTTGGAGCCCCAACGTATTCTGGGAACCCAGTAGCCTAGAAGCCACTGGAGGTAGTCAGCAACGAGGATTTCACCAAAATCACCTGCTCTTATTCCCGGGCCGAGTTTTGTAGAGCAGCAAGGGAATTTAAGCGTATTGAGATAGTCTTTACGAGTTTGCTTTCCTCGCAGGAAATCAATGTCGGTATCCAGACAATAGTGATTCCGAAAGTGTTTCGCCCATGCGGAGAGCACTCCATCATCTTGTACATGACAGAATTCCCAGACCTCGACGTCTTTGCCGTCAGCGGTTTTCAGCCGTTCGCCGGTATCAACCAGCCATTTTGTATGTTCCGAGGTCCAAGGCATTCTATTTTCATCCCTTTTATAAATCCTTCAATTTCAAAAGCTCATCATCCAGCCCGTAGCGGACGACATCAATGGTATTGCTCTGTTGTGAGATGTAGTCACCAGTCAATACGGGCAATTGAAACGGGAAGAATGCCGGGTTGTTTTTCAATAATCCAAGAGCGGCTTTCCCTTCTTTATCAGCATACAGAGCGGCTTCGTATAAAAGTATTGAAAGGTTCGGTTCACTGATTCCCATCGGTTTGCATTGTTCATAGCAGCCCTTGACCTTGGAATCCTCTAACACGCCCCATGCAACAAAAGATCGGATTGCGTATCGGGCATTCCTGGCTACCGTTTCCCTGTCGCCGTATTGCTCTTGGAGTCGGGAGAAAACTTGGGCCTGCGTGATCTGATCCTGCAAGTTGAAAAGCCTCCCGGTCTGTTTTGCGACATTAAACCAGAAGGGATATGATGCAGAGATCACCGCCCAGTGGTACGGGAGCCAGTTTCGGGGATTCTCATGCCGAATAAGTGCAAAAGCATGATCCCTGAAGGGAATTAAATCTTTATCCGGCGCAAACCACGATGCGAGAATGCTGATAGCCATGCCGTAGGTTTTTTTGCCTCGCTCACCAGTGCCGCCGCTTTGTTTTTGAGTTGCTAAAAACTCGTCTAATTCAGCTCGAATCTCTTTTTCTTTGAGACCGGCTAACATCATTTTAACGACATGGTCCATCCAGTGTTTTTGAATGGTCTGCTTGATGCCCAGTTTATCGTGTCGCTTGCTCATTATTGTGTCCTCCTTTCTACTTTGATCAGAGGCACGATAACTTCTTCGATAGCAACACCTCCATGGCCGACAATTGAGTCGCCCACATTAACAAATGCATCATTCCCGGTAGTAACTAATGGGAAATAATCGTCAGGCAGCCCCGACGGCAGCCATTCACGCGCAAAGGTAAAGATCGAAGAGATCTGTGACCGAAGCTCCGGCGTCGGATATATGCGAACCCTTTCTCCACGGCTTTCTGCAATAGCACCTTCTGTTGGTCGTCCTTTTCCGATCGATTCTATGTTGCCATGGTCTGAGGTTATCCAGATTTCATAGCCATGGTTGTTCAGATAATTAAGCAGAGAGGTCAGGTATTCACCTCGGCACCATTGATCTATCTGGTTATGCATGCCAGCGGCTCCGAGCTGCATCCCATGCATGATCTTATCCACTTTATCTATCACCAAACCGACAACCTTGGTCTGGGCTGGATTGATTAAACTATCCATCGCGGCTTCGGCATCACCATCTCCGAGACTGCGCTTATAAGCGATATCCAGCTTTGAAATGTCATGGCCTTGCCAAAACTGTTTCCACAGCTTTTCTTCGCTGTTTGTGGAATTAATGGAAGACGGAAAATAGATCGGTGGCTTGCCGGAAAATATGGCTTGTCGTGAGACTGATGTGAGCGTTGGTATCCAAGCGAAAGTTGCTGATTCTCGCAGGACAAGGTCGCTGTTTTGTTTCTGGATTATGTTTCGAACCGTTACCCATTGATCCAGCGAAAGGCCATCTATAACCACCAACGCGACCTTTTTGCTCTTTTGATCTTCGATGTATCGAGCCAGGTGTCGCGGAACGTGGTGCAACATTGCCGGAGTTGAAGGCGGCAGGTTTATCAGGCTGGCATAATGAGTTTCCAACCAATCGACAAAAAGACCATTCAGCCTTTGACCTGTTTCACTATAACGCTTCTTATGATCAACATTACTTGCCGTGTGTATAAGAGCTGAAAGCTCCGCCCATTTCATGGCGAACGCAATCCAGTCAGTATATCTCGACTCCATTGATAAGTCGGCTGCATCAACAATCTCAAACAGTCGGGAAATCCTGAGATCATCGCTGTCTAATTTGGCTGCGGAAATGCCGCTTAAAATCCACGAGTCTTTGGCTATATCTATACCGGGCAAGTCGACCGGTGTAAGTTTCCCTTCGACAAATAAATTATCGATATAAACCCGTATATCCTGATGGTCGAACGGAAGAGTTACAGGCCCTTGGACTTTTAAGCCATAGGCTTCTGAATTTTCTTTGACCTGATTTGCTTGATTCAGGTTTTCAAGGAATATTGGCCAGCGTTCCTGAATGAATACAAAAAACTGTTCTGCATCCGGAATGATTTGAGACAGACTCCAGCCTTTAAAACTGCCACTGTTTTCAAATACCTCAACCAACCTGTCTGCCAGCATCGAAGGGATTGCCAGACTTCCGTAGTGTATACGCAACAGAAAGCGGAGAAGCTCAACCTCTGTGGATATGAGTTCTGCTGCCACACCAAATACATGTCGAAGGATAAAATCCTTGGTGGCGTTGTCACCCATGCGGTCTGGGGATGTTTTCTTTTGAGCATCAAACAGTGAATCCAGCAGGCTGCGATCAAGCTGCTCAACAACGGGATAACTCATGTTGGGGAAAAGATCTCCCAAGCTGAAAGACAGCTTTCTTCCGGCCTGCAGCAGGTCATAAGGCAAGGCTGCCAATTCCGCATCCTGCAATCTCAGGATCACCACCAGATCGGTATGTTCGCCCCGGTCCCAAATGGATCGATATTTCGATTCGTAGGCATATCTGAACTCGATCGGGTCATTAAACTCGATGAGATCAAACCCACGATTCCTCAGTTCCATTGCCAGTTTTTCTTCGGTCAACAGGCAATCCGGATCAGATACCAGCGTCAGTTTGGCGACATTCGGCACAAAATCTTTAAGGATGGTGTTTCGCCAGCTACTCACAAACACCTCCATTTCCAATATTCAACATCAACAGCGGCCGCATTTCAGGCACTATCTGCCGGGCGGATTTAAGCTCGCTGCGCCATTGTGATTCATCTTCATCCAGACGGGCCAGTCTGAACTGTCGAACTTCAGGCAGTCCCAGCCGGTCGATAGCTTTACGGCGCGAGGCAAAGGCAATCATGCCGCGCTCTTCTTCACGAGCCACTGCTGCGAAATGAGCGTCCTGCATCGTATCAAAAAGCTCCTGACCAGCCTGTTCGGCAGCAGACAACATTTTTTCGCCCGCCACAACGGATTCGCTTGAATCCTTCATGCTGTCTATGCGGAGCTCATTGGTTAGCAACTGGTCCCAGATATGTCTTGCGGTGGGCATGAACAATTTTCCTTCATTGCTCATGAAAACCGGGAGATAGCTTCGTCTTGTCAGAGGGATTCTGATTTGAGAGTTGGCCGGTTGTTGAACCGACATGCGGATTTCAAAAAGGCCCCACAAACCTGCAACGGTTTTGGGTAGCCCGTTTATTGATACACAAGGCAATGGCTGTCCGGGAAAAAACTGGGGCAGATTCATGGCCAATCCACGAACCCGAGGGTTTTCTAGTGTCAGAAGGTTTCCGTCAGATGAAAGATCTCTGGATTGGAAGACTGCACTTTGTACCTTTTCGCCATCCGACCATGTAAAGTTCCAACCGAGCAGATCCTTTTCCAGTTTGCACTCTTTCGTTTGCAGATAATGGGTGGTCATACGCTCAACCCAATGGGGCAACGGGTGGCTGCGAAGTTTTTCGGCGGCCGGTAAGTCCGGTTCTTCGGATATCCCGTAAACAGCACATTGCTCCCGTACCTGATGCAATTCACTCTGAAGGTTTTTTACAGTTTGATCGACTTCCGCATCCGGATCGGCATCTTCCATAATGACATGGGTCATCATTTTTTCGATCATATCCCCCGATAAGGATGTATCAAGAACGTCATTGGCTTTATCAATGCCCATCTCAGCCAGAATGATTGACAGTTTTGTTTGGAGAACCTCCCGTACCCGGCCTTCGACTGAATTTTCATACACGAAATTGACAGCCCGGACTATTTTGCTTTGACCAATACGGTCAACACGACCGATCCGTTGTTCAATACGCATCGGGTTCCATGGTAAATCGTAGTTAACCACCACATGGCAGAACTGAAGGTTCAACCCTTCACCACCAGCGTCTGTTGCTATAAGAACCCGGGCATTATCACGAAAATCTCGCTGAGCTATCCGGCGTTCATCCATGCTCATCGAACCGTTCAGAATGGCGCATGGGATGCCTCGTTCCTCAAGAAAAGTTCGCAGCATCGTCTGAGTTGGAACAAATTCTGTAAAAATAAGCAGTTTGAGCTGATCCTCGTTTTCCTCTCCCTGTAATTGGAAAATAAGATTCATCAAGGTTTCTGTTTTAACATCAGGACCAGCCATTTCAGCTGCCCGGGCAAGCTCCAGCAGGGCGTTGACTTCCGCCATCTCACTGGTTCTGCCTGATTCATCCACTTCAACCAGCAAGTCTAACTGCATCTGGCCGTCCAAATCCGTAAAATCTTCCAGCTCTTCATCGCTTAGAGACCTGCTGGAGTCGCGAAGATTTTCCAACGCCAGCAAGCGTCGCTCCAGCGTGCAGCGGATAGCATGGGAGCTTGAGGTGACAATTCGTTGCAGGAGAACCATCAGGAACCCGATATGCGGTTTGCGGTCCTTTACTGCACGGTTATAGCCTTCCTTGACATAGTCAGTTACCGCTTCATACAGAGCCACCTGTGCCGGGTTCTGTTCCAGATCCACACCCAGCGTCTGTGTGGTGCGCGGCCGGAAAAGCGGTTTTCCGTCTGCCGTCACCGCCTTGCGTTTTTCGGTTCGTATTACAAAATCAGCAACCCTGTCACGGGTCACGCTTTCCAGATCAGGGAAAGCCATCGGATCGAGCAAACTCATCAGACGTTGAAATGCATCTGATTTTCCTTGGTGAGGTGTTGCCGACAAAAGAAGGAGATACGGTGCCGCCTCGGCGAGTCCTTGTCCAAGTTTGAAACGGGCCACCTGATCGGTACTGCCACCCATTCGGTGGGACTCATCAACAACGATCAAATCCCATTGGCCCTGAACCAGTCTCTCGTAACGATTCCGGTTGTATGCTTGAATCTTTTCCTTCGACCAGCCCCTGCGGCGAGTCAACGGTTTAACGGCATCCAGCGTCACAATTGCCTGAGGAAACCGCATCCAAGGATTATAATCGCTTATATGATCTGTTTCCCCGCTGACATACTGGCCCGGCCGTTCCAAACGTTCCAAGGCATCCAAATCCCCCGGGTTAACCAGAGAAAAGGATTCATTGAAATGAGTGTCCATTTCAGCCACCCACTGCATGGCCAAACTCTTTGGAGCCACCACCAAGGTTCGGCGCACCAGACCCCGTAATTTCAGCTCGCGCATCACAAGTCCGGCTTCAATTGTCTTTCCAAGACCGACTTCGTCAGCCAGCAGGTAGCGGACACGATCGCCGGATATTGCCCGGGACAGTGCGTGAATCTGGTGCGGCAGCGGGATAACATTGGACTCCATGGGGGCCAGCAAGACATGCCCGTCGGATGCGCCGGAGGAGCCTTCTAAAACCTCAGCCACTTTGGCCGCCGCTGAGATATAGGCTATTCGGTGGCTTTCAATTTTTGGATGCTGGTCGCTCGACAACGGACGTAGGTCAGACTGGGGAACACGCACAACCGCATCCTGATTCGGCAACCAGACACGACATACCGTCTGCCCCCACAAGGTTTGTTCATCAACAACCTTGCAGGCGTTTTTATGTATGGTGCTGTATTTCCAGTTGTCACTCATTCTTGTTATTCCGGTATTGAAAAATCATTGTGATAGACCACTGACGCCAATTCGACTGTTCCGTCAGCGCATTCCCAGTAGTGAAGATGGAACTCTCTGTCTATATCCCGTCGCTGAGCTTTATCGGAACCACGCATTCTTTGCGGATCATTCCCTCCAGTCCCTGTTCGCAGAGCATGAACTGCTGACAGATTGTTGCCTTGGACGGTCTCTAAGATTGACCGGAGGATCTTAGGTGGCACAGAATCTCCTTGATCAGCGCAAACCTGCTGGCACAACACCCGAAAACCAGAACCTATAGTCGGAACAATCACGCCACTCCAATCCGGAAAACCACCTTGTGAAATGTCGTATTTGAACAGAGCGATCCGGACCGAAAGTTCAACTCCAAGGTCGTCGGATGCTCCAACCAGAATGGCTGATTCATCAAGGCATTCGATGAGCCCTCGAAAATCATCACAAACCAACACATCGCCTTCAAAGAGCTCTGGCGGGCTGGGCAAGGCTGGAATATCGTCTCTGGAGTGTTCGAGCTCATGAATCTGAGCTCTCACTTGGATCACTTGTTTGGGCACCTCTCTCAGAATGAGTGAATGACCTCCAAGAGGCTGAGAACAATGCTTGCGCAGAACCGCAATCAATGTGATACATCGGGCCAAATCAGACTGGAGGCCATCATGCGTCGTAAGTCGGATAACATCCGGGTCTGTTTCAAGGTGTTCCGACAATACATCCCTGACTCGATAATAGGTTTCAAACGATGGCGTAATCGTCAGAAGCTGGTTGGCAATTCTGGCAACCGTATTCACATCGTATTCAACTATGCCATGAGCATTAAATAGTTCTTTGAGTTGATCCCTCAGTGGATACAATCCATCGGCAAAAAGCGACTCCGAAGCGCGTTCACTCATGTAAATAGCGACCCATGGCTCGTCAAGCAGCTTGCTCCAATCCAATAGAGTGTCTACATACTGAAAAGCATCATCCTTAGGACAATCAACACGAGGAACAGCAAGCACACCCGCGTCAATTGTTACGCTGGGCAGGCTATGCATCTTTTTTCCTCCTGCTGGCCTTTCGCTTCATTGCTGCAGCTCTCAATATTTCTTCAGCCTGCTGCTGAGATTGATCAAAGAAACCCTCTGGCCATTCTGAAATAGCTCCATATTTGTTAATCACCACCTCTCGGAAAGACGAACCTTGTGATGGTTTTTCAACGAAATAAATTTTGGTCTGACTGTTTAGCTCTTTCTCAGGAGATGCCGCAGCGATTCGAAAACGGAGTCGATCGATGAAGTATTCACTGTGTGTCTCAACGATGCACTGCTTGTTACACAGTGCCATGGAAAGAAAAAAGTCTCCCAGTAGAGTCTGAACCTTTGGGTGTAAATGCAGTTCTGGTTGCTCAAAAACCAGAGTGGAATCCGTATCGGCCAAAAGGCACATTACCAGAATGGGTAAAACCTGGCTGACACCAACTCCGACATGCGTCAGATCGTGTGTGCAGTCTGAATTGGCAAGGCCAACCTTAAGTTCATGCCCAAGCTTTCCCTGATCTCGGCTTTTTACCGAACTAGCCACACCCAGATATTGGAGCCAATCGATAACAGCCGATTCGAGTGTTCTGGTAACCGTCTTTCGGTCAATTACCGGTTCTTTGAAGTTTACAGACGGGATGTACTGGATTTTTTTGTTTTTGTGCAGTTCAAGAATGGATGCCGTATGCTCGCCACGTAGCCCCACATCATGGGGGTCAGCTGCTGGAGCGAGTGGATATAACGGCTTTGGTGCATCTCTCAATGGTCCAAGGTATTTCAAGGATGATGCAAAGAAATTGTCCAGATACCAAGTCGCTTCGGTTATTAAGCGAGGTGGTCTCGCTTGGACAAAAGCATGGCTTTCCGGCTTGTCGACAGTTGAAGCCTTCATGGCATCATGAATGTGGTCAAAAAGGTCTTCATGCTCCCGCAGTGCCTGTTGAACTTTCAACCGCTGATCACGAGGTAATGAACGTAACCTTTCATGCCACTCCCGGAATGATATAGTATCGGGCTCTGAACCAAACAGTGACTCTTGTCGGTATTTATCTTTAAATGTCTTATCAAAGTCAATTGTGTCCTTGAGGACTTCCTGCAGGACGGCAATGATTTCTTCTGAAAGAAGGATATCCCTTCCTATATTTCGACGAAAGCCAACGGCCCGTCGCCCATCATCCTGTAGTGCCATCGTGATGGCATTTGCATCTTCTTCAATGGTGTCGATGGAATATATAATTCGTTCAGGAAGAAAGTGTCTCAACATGCAGCCGATAGGTTTTGCCGAGCGAAAATCCTCTTTCACCTCCAACATTGAACTCTCATCTAATTCAACTGCATAGGCCAAGCTGGCACGGAGCTGGTCATCAATTTCACTTACTCCATCAGCACCTTCGATTTCTGCAATAGCTTTGCTGGAATGATGGATCGAAATGTCAGCTTTCTGGTCAATATTATCCTCGTCTCGGGATACGCAGGACAGCTGGGTAGCAAACAGCCTTGGTTGAATTTGAAACAGATCACGCTGAGGACTTGATGGATCTGCATCGAAAGACATCTCACATGCAATCTCTTTCAGCTGGTTAGAACGCGGGCCATAGTAAATTGCTCCACGCGGTGCAATCTGAGAACGTCTTGGACTTGTACCATCCTGATTTGGCAGCGGACGACAGGTACACTTAATTGAAATTTGATCCACTTCTCCGCCGCTTGATTTGAGGTCATCAAATTGCCCCAGACTTGAAAGTGCTCCGTTCAACACAACGGAACGGGAACTCACTTTATGAGCCAATGTCTGTGCCACAAGCAGAACGGACTGAATAAACGTACTCTTTCCACTGCTGTTGGCACCGGCAAAAATGGTCAACGGCCCAAGATCCAGTTCTGTTTCTTCACGTATAGATTTGAAGTTGCTGACTTTCCATTTTGTGATCATAGACTATTCACCTCCCACTCGAGTAACGGCTTGGTCATACCACATGAGAAGCTTGGGATCTTCCTCGAGAACGTTGTTCGGGATTTTTTCGGCGACAGTGATAATCACTTTATAATCCCGCTCCTGCCAAGCTTTCTTGAACCCGGTACGGACTGCTTCAAGTCGGAATATTTTGAGTTTCTTTTTAGCCTGCTTGTATTCTTCAAACTCTTTCAGAAGGGATTTTTCACGCAGTTTTTCAAGATCGCCTGCTTTGTTCGGATCGGGCACATACCAGCGGCCTTTAGCCTTTGCGATCAGTGCCGGATCATCCTTGGCGAGATTGCGCATATCCTTCCAGTTGGTGGAGAGGTAACTGTGGATCTGATCCGGGACGAGTCCCTTGCCGTCGTAACAGAGAAAGTTCTGTTCGAGTAGTGTAGAGAGTTCTAAACCAACTTCGTTTTTATTCCATGCACGTTGTGTTTCCTGAATGAAGCTAGGATATATATCTTGATAAGATTGTGGTTTTTCTCGGAAGGACTGACGTAGCCATTGGATTGCTGTAGCTTCATCCGATACAAAAAGAGATAACTGTTGAACCTTATCGACAGTCATTCTTTTTTTGTCATATTCAGCCACCTGCTCTGGCAGAAAAAACATTCCGTCTCGCTCAGAATACCGTTGAGAAAGACCAAGATAAAACTCAGAGGAAGAAAGTGGAACAGGTACTCCACGCTGGATATGAAAAGCAACCATACGGTCGAATAGCAGATAATTTTGTCGTTCAGCAATCGTTTCTGCCATTCCGTCTTTGCGAGCAAAGACCGGCAATTGTTTCAAATGAGTACGGACAAAATCCCATACTCCATCTTCCAAACCAGCCTCACTTTTAAAACGTTGCTCCAAACCACCATTTGGTTTATATGCTGAAATGACAAGGTCTTGCTTAACTGCGTTACTACTGGTCATTTGCTGCATGGTCATTTGCTTTTTGTCCAAAGTTCGAACATCTGCAATTACAAATCCTGCGTGCTGAAGAGCTTCCTGTATGGAAACCCACACACTATTTTTTGAATTGTGAAATTCAACCGTCATCCACCTTCCCGGCTTAAGTGCCTTATAATAATTCACAAAGCATTGGGTCATTAATACCTGATATTCTGGCATCCCTTTCGATTGAGTTTTACTAACAATCGCTTCTTGATTGACATTTTCTATCGTTCCTAACCAACTTTCCCATATGAAATTAAGGTCAGAATACATTATGTTGCCACCAAAAGGTGGATCGGTAAAAATATAGTCGATACAGTTTTCTTGCTGCCTTGTGTTAGCTGTTGATTGTACATGGGTTATATTCAAGGAGCCTCTTTTCAAAGAAAAAAGATTGCTCAACTTTTTAATTTTTCCTTTTAAGGCGTATTCGAGAGTTACTTCAGTAACAAAAGGAGCTACATATAGCGTGCCTTTTAGGTATCTATTAACTTGAGAAAATGATGCTTCCAAATAACGATTTATTTTTGTAAACCCTAAGATTCCTGTTTGAATCCAAAATTTGAGAGCATGCTTCTGTATAGAAAGATTGGCCTTTTGCCAAGCTAAGGATAATGCTGTTAATGTTCTTGAATTATAGAAATGATGAATGTGTGTTAAACCTATGTTGTCGTTACGCCTTGCCTCATCCCCATCTGGCATTCGAAGTTTCGGAAATTGAGTGGCAATCTGCTTGCTTTCTATTTTTGACAAAATAGATAAATCTTTTTCATCCGGCTTTTTTTCAAATTTTTTGCCACCAACAGAATAATTTATGAGAACAGGCTGTTGCTTAACCTGTGTTATCGTTTTAGCTAATACCTCATCGTATATAGTCGTTTTCACTCGATCCCAGTTAGAAAGCGCTGATTCAGAATAGCAATTTGGACATTGTATTGGCTCGTTCTTTTTCTTCCGATATCTTGTTGTTGGGTCAACCGCTAATTCCCAATATGTTAAATCGTTACCGCAATTGGAACAGCGGATAAATTCACTCCAAACGGTGTAATTGATTTTCCCTTTCGTTTTACCGTCAGTATGGAGCGTTTCATACATCCACCCGCACTCTTTCTCGACTTCCTTGAGAATGCGCTTTGCCTCTTTTTCAAACAAGGAAACATCGACAGGCGTATTGTAATTGTAGGCAATAAATGTAGCGGCAGGCGACAAATCATTTAAGACTGCTTTTCGAGCCCCCAGTTTTGAAAACGGAACCCATTGATTTTTTCCATCTTCATTAAGTTGGCGCTCGAAAATCGTGCCATCTGTCTCAACTTTATATTTTTGTTCAGGCGAATCCTTAGTTACACCCAGTGATTCCACAACTGCTTTATCTCCACACATCTGAGCTGCAACCCCTGTCATGCCTGTCCCACAAAAACCGTCAAAGACAATATCACCAGGTTCTGTGTAATGGAGGATGTAACGCATGATGGCCTTGTGAGGTACCTTGGTATGATAGGAGTGTGCGTTGTAAATCGGGTCGTTTTTCCCTTCGCTTACATCGGCGGCAAATGGCTCCCGGTGGTAATGATAGTCCGCTGGCTTTTCCGGTTTCTGGCTTTCCCACTCTTCAATAAAGTCAGCAATCCAAGGGTTCGGACAGGCGGTGTAATACGGCGGGTCGCTCAGCTTGAGGATATCTTCATCTTCACCGATCGGAAAACCCTCGATCTTGCGGAACTCTGGGTCCTGCAGTTTTTGCGCAGTTCTTCGGTAAAGTGGGCACGCCGGGCATCATCATTTTCAAATTCCAGACCAAGGCATTTTACCGATCCGTCATGGGAAACAATCTCTTCATCGAAAAGGTTGCCGCTGCCCGGTTTACCGAGAACGACCTTTGTCTTAAATAAACTCTCTTGTTTGCTCATATTTATAATCCTGCCTGTCTGATGTTATTCCATTACGATGCGGACTTTCGCCGGATCTTTGCCTTTGGTTAACTGGTCGATGTAATCACCGAAGCGTTTTTTGATTTCGGCCGGTGTAGCCGGGCCGCTTTCAATTTCTAGCGCCTTTTGCAGTTCCTGCGCCTTAACCGATACTTTTACCAATCCTGACAACACCTCTTTCAGGGCATGGACAAAATTGGTATCCAACGGCACCGGCAGCTCCTTCGACTTGATAAAGGTTTCAAGCGGTTCCCGATCATCCACTTTCAGCAGATCCATATTGGCCTGTGTGATCGGGTCTTCCAGATTGCCGAGAAGCGTTGATGTCCAGTTTCCCACCATGGCATCGAGGTCGTTGTCCATCAGAGCAATCATCTGTGAACCTTGGGCTGTTCCGGTTTCCACCGACGGACGGAATCCGCAATGCGGACAGGCAGGTGTGGCATCCAAATTTTGCTCGGTCAATGCGAAGCAGCTTTTCAGCCCGGCCAACCGGTTCTGGTAGTCCGTTAGTTGCTGCCTTGGCATCAGGTCGATGCCTGCCAGCTTCAGAAGCGTCTGCAGTCGGTGGTCTCCTATCAGGGCTGCTTTGCGCTTGTCGTCGTTAACACCCAGCCGGGCTTTGGTATGCAGGCCGATGTAGACAACGATATAGTCTTTCTTGAGCTGCTGAAGTTTTGTCCCAATGTTCTGAGACTGGTTTGCCAGCTCAGTCAGATCTGTCTGCTTGAGCATTTCCAGCACATCCTGCCGGGTCGTTTTCATGCGATCAACCCAGTCATGCTCTGGCGGAAGCACACCCTCGGCGGTTGAGAGCCATGAAGCCGTCGGGCTGTGGTCCATGACAAATTCGCGCAGAGCATCCAGATCATCCAACGCTTTTACCGCTTTTTCATGGGCTTTCACTTCGTCCATGCTGTAGCGGAAGTTTTTCAACTTTCCGGGTGATGTGTACGCTTGGAGCGACTCAAGGAACGTCTTGGCGGTATCCAGCCCTGACGCCTGATTTGCCAAATCGGTTCCGGCAAGGAGATCCAGTCCCCAGAAGGAAAGTCCTTCACGCAGAGTCTGCTGGGTCATTACAATCCGTTTGACAAGTTTTCCTACGGACTGCTGCAAATTCTGAATAGGCTCATCGTTACCTTGAGTAACCAGTTGGGCCATTCCCGGTGTCATGCCGAGAAGTTCGAACATGGCCTTGAGTGCCGGGATATTCCATTCCTTGGGTTGTTCAAGGTGCTTGAATCGGATAAGTTCATCCATGCTGGTTGCCGCAAGTTGCTGGAGTCCGGTGGCGTCGAATTTTTTACCCGGGATAGACAGGACAATGTCACCGGAGTAGACCAGAGCAGCGATCAATACCGTTATCCATTCCGGCTCAAGTCGGGAGCCGCCCGGATTCATATATTCCAAGCCATGATCATCCTGAATAATTTCATTCCGGTTTACGACTTGGCCATGTCCTTTAGCCTTTACGACATCAAGGATAAAGCGGGTGTATTTGGACTTGTAAGCCTCTATCTTTTCACCATCCAAAAGTTCCAAGGCATCCAATACAGCCGTTGCCTGTTTGGTCCGGTTCTGCCCGCCGATTGCCCGGAGCGCATCCTGCGCCGCCTGCGCTCTGTTGCTCCCGGTAATCAGGACGGAGAAAAACGGATACTCGGGAGCCTGATTTTCAAAGTTAGGTGCAAGACAGACTCCGGCAATGGTGTTGACCAGATCCCGGAAGTTGATGGTTTCATGCGGCGACAGACCTGAGAGGTCCCTGATGGATTTGCCTTTTGCCCATTCGTTCATGGGCTTGGATCTGCCCTGATAGGTCACTTCAAAGGCATCCGTCATGTGCTTCTGCAGCCACTGCACCAGTTTTTTCAGGAAGCCGTTCGCTTTGGCTTCATACGTGGCCTTAGCATGACCTGAAGAGGTTCCTGCTAAGTCGAGCGCTGCGGCGTAGCTTTTCAGAGATGTCTGGAATTCTTCGCCGGTATCACTTAATGGTTTTAACCGAAAGAAAACCTCATCGCGATTCTTCTCATTAACAAAACGAGATAGTTTATCTGAGGGATCAAAATGCTGAATAAAATAAATATAAAAATCACGTGTAGGTACTGCTGTTGATCTATCGTCAGGTGAACCAAAAAAGAGATACCCTATACGAGCCGCTTTGTGTTCCTGCCATACCAGTTCATGCTGCCAGATTTTATAACCGGTCACATAGGTCGAATCCTGGCACTCCATGACTCGTTTAAGTGCTTCATAATAAAAGCGATCGAGCTGGGCATCACCCAAGCTTTCGGCTCGCTTGTCGATAAGGGCATCAAAATCGTCGGTCTTCTTGAGGTCGAGATAGAACTGGCGGTTTTCCTTGTTCTCAGAAATAAATTGACCACTTACAGCAGTATGAATTTTCCGTAGCACTGTCTCTACATGCGTCTGTAAATCCTTGTCCGGCTCGTTGCTCCCCATTTCCGCAATCAACGGTTCAAATAAGCAAAGTCGATCACGAAGTTCCTCGGGAGATGCCCCGATTGGTGAATAAATATCACCCGTGGTGAGACGTTGCACGGAGAGCGCATGTATTAAACGTACCGCCATAGGTATATAATTTTTCGGGGTTAGTGCGTTCTCGATCCGGGATTCCAGCACCTGACTGCAATCGATAACCGACCGGATCTCGGGAATCGCCCGGAAAGATGCATTTTGTTTTAAGGTTTTCCAGTAGCTGTCAAAGGCAATCAGGCCGGGTTCGTTGTCCGGGACATCTTTATTCAGAACACCTTTCATGCCCATGGAGAGTGTTTTCAGGACTTCACGTTTTTCAACAACAGTCACTCTTTCGAAGGTATCTATGTAATCCGGGTGTACCGGAAACAGCCGGACAAACTCATCCATGCGCTCGTTAAGGCCACCATAATATTTTGAAAAAGGCGTGAGGTACTCTCTAATCTTTGCCTGCTGCTCTGTGGTTTTCTTTAATAGTCGTTCCGCGACAACAAACTTCACATCACTGCGGGCTATGAGAATCTGTTCGAAACGGTCCTTCACCCGACGGATGCTGTCAGCCACGAAGGCAAATCTCGGGCTGTCAAATATCGCTTCCTGCACACCGGCTATAAACCGAAAACGCAGATCTTTACAGACCTCGCCGACTTCACGGAGAAAGTTCAGGTCAAGAATGAGCTCCTGATCCTTTCGGGTTCTCAGATAATCCAGCAACTCATCGACCACCAGCAGGAGACCTTGTTCGGGAAACACTTCACCGAATTTGGCCATCATGTCTTCAAAAGCCCGTTTATGACTGGTGATCGTTCCCGAGTCCGGAAAGACGTAACTCACGCCCATATTTTCGAGATGCTCTTCAAGCTCTGCCACCAGAATATCTCTGAGTGACATGGTCGTTGCTCCGATCTCGGTGCGGATTACCTTAAATTTACCGGCAATCTTGCCTGCGTCCGCTTTAACGCTTTCATGGTTTAAGCTGTCAAGCAGGGCCGCATCGGCAGCAATACTGGACACAACAGACATCAAGTGCGATTTACCGGTACCGTAATTACCGACCACCAAGATGCCTTTGTTATCAACCGGCTGCTCAAACTGAAGCTGAGGAATTACAAGACGAACCATTCGTTCTGCCATTTCATCAGAAACCACATAGGTGTTAACCAGCTGATGGGCAGCACTTGTTTTATCAGCATCGCGCAGCTGAACGACCGATTCTATCGGATCAAATTGAATTAGCTCTCCGTATTTCATATCAGTTTATCCTCGCTTGACTGTTTAAAATCTACTGTTGCCTCGCCGCTCATGCTGACAACCAGAGTGTCTGTTAAATCGTAACTTCTATATTCGCGGTGACCTGGCTCCGCATAGGTCAGCCTGCCTTTTTCAAAGGTGCCATTCCAGGAGGTCACGACGGTTAAATTTCGGGATAATCCCTGCAGCAGACGCAAAGGGTCCTGCTTAAGCTCAACATCAAAAAGGATCTCAATGTTATCCAGAAAAATCTTGTCCCCGTTGCCGTTGACAGCCTGTGCTAAAATTTCGGTCAGCTTTAATTGCCGTTGCTTTTCAGTTAATTCAAGCAGCTCTTTAGAAAGGCGCAGATTGATATTGATAGGCTCGGCATGATGCAGTTTTGCCAAATTCTGAACAACAGAAGTTTTACCAGAACCACCTTTCCCGACTATCAACACAAGACGGTGGTATAGCTCTTCCGCTGCTTTAAGTGACCGCGTCACTTTATGTTCTATTGGCTCTGCCATTTATCGCTCCTATCTGTGGCCATCATTATTTATCCGGTTTCTCATCGGTGGTATGAGTAGCCGCGCCACCAGCCTCAACCCATGCATCGACCTGTTCCTTTTTGAACTTCCACAGGCGTCCCATGCGATGAGCGGGCATTCCGTGCTTATCGATCCACTTGTAAACGGTGTCCTTACCGATCCCAAGGTATTTGCATATTTCGTCCACTGACAACCAGCGATCATCTATTTCTGCCATGTCTCATACTCCTCTTGGGGGCTATTGCGTTTTGCCATGACCTCAACAGAGGCAGTTAAGGAATGCCGCAAATACAACACTCCCACTTTAATTCACTCTGCAAATATACTGAGATGAACGCCAGATGTCAAATATTCTTTGCCGATTTAAGCCGATTTGGCTTTATTTTGCTGGATACCAGCGTCCAGAGGCTATCCTCTCCATATTATGGCCGAGCTTGTAATTGTACAGCCAAACAGGCCGGATCAAGTCGTTGGTCTCCACCGCTACCAGAACCCACGTATAAACACAGCGGCCATTGGGGTCGAATGCCTCCAGCCGATCAATGGGCGGCAGATCGAAACCGGGATTGGCGAAGGTCATCAGTTCCCCATGAACCAGATCCCAATCGCCTTCCGGGTGGGTCATGGCATTTTCAGGCAGCTGGATGGTGTTCTGTGTTCGGGTATCGGCCAGCGGATCGGCGGTGCCGTGTGCCAGTATGCTGCAGTCCGGGACTTCCAGGGCCGGAAATCCAGCGGGCAGCTGGTATAGCCTTCCCCAAGTAGTGGCGGGTTCAATGTTGATAGCCCGGGTGCAGAACCGGTCAAAGTTCCAGAATCCCTTTTTCAGGGTTCCGTAAACAAATAGCCGGAGGTGATTGTCGGTATTTTTCATGCATTCACTCCTTCGGGTAAGGTTCCTTTTCGTTCCTGACAGACAAATTTGAATGGATGGCTCTGCCACTCCTTGAGGGTCTCATGGCGGAAGGTCAGCATGGTGAGCGGCGGAATTTCCAGTTCGCGCCAGCCATGCAGGTCATCCAGAGCGGCTTCGATGTATTCCGGTTCCGAGGCATAGAGCACCGCCCGGTGTTTGCGGCTGTAACGCAGCGACAGCGGCTTGTTCCCCTTGATTACGGTAATAGCCCCGGGATCGAGTAGTGAGGCCAACACGGCGCTCATTTGGCCGCGACACAGGCGCAGGGCTTTGCGGAAGCCACGACCGTCGATGTTTCCGTCGGGTGCAAAGCGGTCGGCCAGCCTGAAGAGCAGTTCACTATCCACCTCGGCGTAACGTGGCAGGCCGAGCCTGCGGAACAGATAATTGGCATTGTAGATGGTGCCGTTATGGGTGCCGACAATAATTCCAGCTCGAAGAGGATGGTTGTTAAGGCTGTTGGCTTCGCTGCCCCGGGTTCGCCAGCGGGTGTGTCCCATAAGGATGGTGATATGGTTGTCCACCTCGGCCATCAGTTCGTGAAAGGTGGATTCCCTGACCAGCTGGTGTGCCCGGATGGGACGTTTGAAAAGACGGAAATCGCCGTCGGTCCTGAGCCATGCCATTCCGCTGGCGTGTGGACCGCGCTCCTCACTGCAGAGCAGCATGCGGATAAAGACCTCGTTGAGGTATTCCCGCTCGGCAATGCGTCGTCGCTTCTGGCCGAAGATGATACCTACTTGTCCGCACATAGATCATCCTCCTTTTCAAAAGTGTCCTCCGGCGGCAGGTCGATGAAGGCATCATCCGGCAGGAACTCCACCAGCCCATGCTTTCCCAGCAGGGTCAGGAATTCGGCTGCGGCTGCTTCCTGATCTTCTGGCAGCTGGAGTTTCCGGTCCGGCTCGATGCGCCCAAGCACACCGAGCATATAATCCCGGGCGATCGCTTCGATGGTGAATGGCGTCTGGCCTTTCATGAACTCCACCAGCTCCGCACAGTTTTTGCCTTCCAGAGCGAAGCCGTCAGCTTCCAAAGGTTCGCCGTCCAGTGTCGTCGAGTGGATCAGTATCTTCATGATTCACCTCCTAAAACAGAAAGGCCGGGATTAGACCCGGCCTCTGTGGTTTGAATGGTGGTTTCGGTTTCATCCGGTTTGGGACGACCTTTCTTGAAGGCCGCGTCACCGGGCATGTTTTTCATCAGGTGTAATCGGGCGGTTTTGAACTCATCCCCGATCAGGCCGAGGTGGAGCAGGAAGACTCTGAAGTCATACTTGGCGCTTTGCGGATCGAAGTCCCGCTTGCGACTTGATGCGGCTCTACCGTTGAGCGCCTTGGCGGCGATGCCCAAGCAGAACTGCAGGTAGGCTTTGATCTTTCCGGCATGCAGGGTCGCTTCGAACCAGCGGAACTCCACCGTGCCCCGGTACCAGACGTTGTGCAGGTTGACTCCGTGGTAGCGGGTGTTGTCGTAGTGCTGGGGTTGGTTGTTGTGGTAGCCGTACCAGATGCGGTTCAGCTGGGCCTTGGTCTTGGGACGCTGCCGTTCGATGTTCCGAATCAGCTCATCACTGACCGGTCGGGTGTAGCGGCGCAAGCGGTCGCTGTTGATCCCGAGGGCATGGAGGATCAGCGGTTCCTGTTTGTAAACCACCTTGGCAAGGTTGCCCAGTTTGCGCCCGTCAAAGGGTTCGGCATCGATGTGGATGTGGATGCCGCACTGGCTGTTGATTTTTCCTCCGGCCTTGCGGATGGCCCGAGCCACCTCCTGCAGCTGCTCAAGGTCGTCATAGGTCAGTACCGGGCTCACCAGCTCCACCCGCAGGTGGGATGGCACATTGGTCAGGGAGGCATCGTTGACCACCTTCCATTTGCGCCCCGCAGATCTTCCACTTCCCAAAGATCGTAGCTGGCCAG
>Ga0265295_1003118_pt1 | contig 24749 bp, 14 predicted proteins | sample Munlansysbiofilm_FD_192503 | JGI IMG/M metagenome (GOLD analysis project Ga0265295, IMG submission 192503) | Leachate microbial communities from a municipal landfill in Southern Ontario, Canada - Methane capture system biofilm | ecosystem: Engineered > Solid waste > Landfill > Unclassified ... | reverse complement strand
TCGACCGATTGGTACACACATCGCACCGAATTGAACTTAAAGGTGAAAGTTTAAGAAAAAAACTGTAATATTGTCATGCTGTCTGTTTTTTGAACCAATTACTGCAGGGGGGTCAATATCACCGAAATATCCAGCTTCTGCTTTAACGCTTTCCACTTCTTCTTTGAGATAACAAGTTGGTAGTTGCCTCGCTCTCCTTTTCGGTAAACGGGCACAAAACCGTATCCCGGTATTTGAAAATGTACCGGTCTGCGGATACCGCTTTTCTCGCGGTTGATTTCCCCCTTCAGTTTATGTTTCAAAAAGAGAAAAATAGCGTTTCCGGCTGCTCTTGCCTCTTGTTTGGTCTTGCAGTAGATACTAAAAACGTCTGCATACCGCATAAAGCGTAGTCCTTGCCGTTCCATTTCTCTGTCCAGCTCATGCAGCATGATATTGGATAAAAGAGCGTATATGAGACCTCCGTATCCTTTTCAAACGGCTCGTTTACCGATGGTACTATGGCGTCTGCTGACTTCTCGGCACATAGGAGTTCCTAACCTAATCCGAGACCTCCCCTGGTAAGAGCATTTTCCTTCATTCTATGCCCGGTACATCTACAGATATCAGGTTTCGTTAGACTTGAGCTTCGCAAAGATGTGCTTGCTTACCCGCTGATACCTGCCTCATATGTACTTCCTGTAGAGCCTGCCCTGAGCTTGTCGAAGGAGCCTGCCCTGAGCTTGTCGAAGGGTCGGTACCGATTCCGATAAATATCGGAATTGCAGTCCTGTTGCCTTCAGTGTGAGCCTTACAGCTCACCACCTTACAGCTTGCTAACCGGCTATTCCAACTTGCCGGTAAGGGACTTTCACCCGCTGGAAAAATAGTGGCACACTGATTATATCTACAGAGATTAAATTTGTATTTTTAACCTTTTTCTGTAGCTTACAGTGTGCGCTGCATGATGCTCATGCAGGGCACACACAGCCCCTATAGCACATGGCCGCATTTGGGTCATTAAGAAAAATGAATAGTAAATTAAACATAAAGGAAATCAACATAATTTTGAGTAGTGAACGGCCACGTGCCATAGCTGCAACACGTTAGGCTTTATTTTAGAAAAAACCGAAAATCAGTCACTTAATTGTATTTTGAATTAAATCCATTACCTTTGATACTATCATATGATACTATCAAGACTTAATTAAATGAAACCACCGTATAAAATAACTGGAAAGATTTTAAAATTGGTTGCTTCTATTTCTGAGAAAATTGGAGAAATAAATTCTGCTCATTTAAGCAAACCACCGACAGAATTAAGAAAGAAAAACAGGATTAAAACAATTCACTCATCGCTTGAAATTGAAGGAAATACCTTGACCATTGAGCAAATAACTGCAATCATTGAAAATAAAAGAGTAATTGGACCTAAAAAAGATATTCTTGAAGTTAAAAATGCAATTGCTGTTTATGACTATCTAGACAACCTGAAACCTTATAAATTTGAATCATTCTGTGAGGCTCACAGAATTTTAATGAACGGACTTAGTGAATCAGCAGGAAAACTTAGAAGCAAATCTGTTGGAATTGTTAAAGGCACAGAGGTTGCTCACATTGCGCCACCCAGCGAAATGCTCAAACCGTTATTGAAAGACCTGTTTGACTATATAAAAAATGACGAAGATTTAGTTTTAATTAAAAGTTGCGTATTCCACTATGAGATGGAATTTATTCACCCATTTATGGACGGGAATGGTAGAATGGGTAGATTATGGCAAACGCTGATTTTAAAAGACTCTTATCCTGTTTTTGAATTTTTACCAATTGAGACTTTAATAAAAGAAAGACAGGATTTGTATTATAAATCACTTGGAAAATCAGATAATACAGGTGAATCAACAGTATTCATTGAATTTATGCTTGAAATAATCCTTGAATCACTTGAGGAATTATTAAATATTCAGAATGTTAGTTTAACAAATATTGACCGGATTAATATATTTAAGTCAATTGTTAAAAACGACTACTTTACACGAAAAGAATATTTAAAAAAATTTAGGGAAATTTCTTCAGCAACAGCAAGTCGGGATTTGAATTTTGCTGTTGAGAATGGAATGATTGAAAAAATTGGAGATAAAAATACAACGAAATATAAATACAAATAAAAACAAAGCCTAATCGCGTAGACGGCTGACGGCCAGATGACCGCCAGTGCGCCTCTCACACCACCGTACTCCTTCAGGTAAACCTTCGGAGCAGGCTCCCGGGTCTTCCCGATAATATCGGGAGCGGTTCGCTAAATCATGGGGAATAGCAATTGCTTGTAATTTGATGTTTCTAAGCTGCGTAATTATTTTCCAAAATGGTTGCAAATGAATCTAATACTGCAATGTCACCTGGGATTGAATAGAAGGCGAAATGCTGACTTTCTTTTGTTATGGGCAGGGAGGTGTTATTTTGCCCGGCTAATTTTGGTATTGTTAAAAAATATATTTCCCTTTCCCTTTCAAGTGCATGAACACCCGCTGATTGATTAGACCAAGATACGAAAAGATCTTCGCATTCAGGGGCTAATTCACTTATTTGCAATATTATGTGTGGTGTGGGTTACATTTTATTAATTTATCAAACAGGTTTGTTTTTGTTATATAATTTAGGAGATCAAATTCTTTGCCTTGCTTATCGATCGTAATCATACCGAAGTAATCTAAAAATCGCTGGAAAGTCCGAATAGAAAAACATCGGTATGAATTACGTTCCACAGTCCCATAAGTTGGTTCTATTGCGCCTAACAATTGAGGAAAAGCGTTAAAATATTTTTCAGCATAAAATGAATCTACTCGTTTTTTGTGCCCATATTTTGACAACAAAATCAACGTAAACCCATACCCAAGTTGTCCGATTTGGTTCTCGCCATATCCGTCATAGTAAGCCCAATTGAACTTGTTTGCAAAGGTCAGGAATATCAGTCGAAATAATTCCTCATTATTTCCAAGTACCTTTTGGGATGATTTTGTCAAGCTAAGTTTCCCATTTCTCTTTTTGACCAATCCGGCAATTTGAATAATAATATGGGTAAGATTTACAGATATTGAATCCGTTTCTTTATACAATTTTGAAAACCCTTTTTCAATGAAATAATCTTTCAGGAATCCTTGACTATAAAGGTCTGATACTACCTTTGTCGGCAAAAATCCTTTGTTGGTTAGTTTAATCTCTCCCATTTTATCCAATAAACCGGCTAAATACTTGATCTGGTTAAGTATGGGAATTTTTAAATACTCTGTGTCAGATAATTTTTGTAATTGAATTGGACTGTCTTTGCCGAAAGTAAAATGTAAAATCTGATGCATCTCAAACGGCGAATAGCCTTCAAAATGTGAAATCGACCGATTGTTTTGTTCATTCATCACTCGGTCAAGATGTCTCTGGAATTCAGTTAAATCCATGGCATAATATTGTTTTATAGTCTGTGCCGGTATGCCACACAACAGGGGCCGGGGCAAAAACCACGTTCAAAACTCAAATATAGGTATTTTTGGAGAGAGTTAGCCTTGCCTTTTCCCTGCAGCACCCTTTCTTGCATTTATTTTTAACGTTCATTAAGGGTCATGACTGTTTTTGCCCAAAATACGCCCGCCAATAAAACCCCACAAGATGTCTGTACCCTGGGGCTAACAATGAATAACGCTTTTACACCAAACTTCAGTTCCGCAATTTCTAAAGGCCTAAACCGTTTTAGCTATTTCATCAAAATCGATATCTTTGTACAAATTAAAAAAACCAGACAACGGTAATAAAAAAATACGATGGAGAAAAATCCAGAAAAAATACCGGTTTACATCTATTCCGGTTCACAAGAAGGAAGTTGTGCTGTTGCCGGCGAAATAGCTGCGCTAATCCGGCAAAAAACAAAGCGGGATGAATATACGGTGCTGGGTTTAGCTACCGGCTCCACACCTACTGAAGTGTATAAAGAGCTGATCAGGTTGCACCGTGAAGAAGGGTTATCCTTCCGAAAAGTTATTACTTTTAATCTCGATGAATACTATCCAATGCAACCGGATTCATTGCAGAGCTATGTGCATTTTATGCAGGAGCATCTTTTTAAGCATATCGATATTCTGCCTGAAAATATTCACATTCCCGATGGAACCGTAGAAAAATCGAAAGTAGAAGAATATTGCAGGCAGTATGAAGAAAAGATCGATAATGCCGGTGGTATTGACTTGCAGCTACTGGGCATCGGGCGGACAGGCCATATCGGATTTAATGAACCCGGGAGTCCTGTGGATTCCACCACGCGGCGGATCACACTGGATCATCTTACACGTACGGATGCTTCCAGTGATTTTTTCGGCGAAGAGAATGTTCCAAAAACAGCTATCACCATGGGCATCGGAACCATTCTGAGCGCTAAACGAATTATTTTAATGGCTTTTGGTGAAGGAAAAGCACCTATTATCAAAGAGAGCGTGGAAGGGCCGGTTAAAGAAACCATTCCGGCTACATATCTGCAAAGACATAGCCATGCCTCAATTATTTTAACGCCATCATCGGCAGCAGAACTCACACGGATTAAGACGCCATGGCTCACTGGAAGCTGTAATTGGAACGACCGGGTTATCCGGAAAGCCGTAGTCTGGCTTTGTCAAAAAACGGGTAAACCGATCCTAAAGTTAACCGACCGCGATTATCAGGATCATGGGATGGGCGAACTAATCACAGAAGTTGGCTCAGCCTATTACATTAACATAAAGGTATTCAACGACTTACAGCATACGATCACGGGATGGCCCGGAGGAAAACCGAATGCCGATGACACACAGCGTCCGGAGAGAGCCCAACCCTTTCCAAAACGAATTGTAGTATTCAGCCCCCATCCCGACGATGATGTGATCTCTATGGGGGGTACGCTGCACCGTCTGGTACAGCAAGGCCATGAGGTTCACGTGGTGTATCAGACCTCCGGAAGTATTGCGGTATTTGATGATGATGTGATACGGTTTCTGGATTTCGTAAATGCTTACAGCCACCTTTTCGTTACCCATGAAGCCCAACAAAACGAACGGTACAAAGAAATATACCGCTATATACAAAACAAACACGCCGGGCAATCCGATACACAAGAGATTATCGATATCAAGACAGCTATTCGATGTGGAGAGGCAAAAGCCGCCTGCCGCTACCTGAGTATCCCGGAAGAGCACATCCATTTCCTGAATATGCCCTTTTATGAAACCGGGAAAATCAGGAAAAAGGAACTTTCGGAGGCGGATTACCAACTGATTGCGACTATTCTGAACGACATCCGGCCCCATCAGATTTATGCAGCCGGAGACCTGAGCGACCCCCATGGTACACATCGCCAATGTTTGAAAGCAATTTTGCATGTTCTTCGTCAACTCACCGACACACCCTGGATGAAAACGTGTTTTGTATGGCTCTATCGCGGAGCCTGGCAGGAGTGGGACATCGATCAGGTGGATATGGCCGTGCCACTGAGCCCCGATGAAGTAATGACAAAACGACGTGCCATATTTAAACACCAATCGCAAAAAGATCGTCCCCTCTTCCCGGGGCACGACTCACGGGAATTTTGGCAACGGGCAGAACAACGCAATCAGGCAACCGCACAATGGTACGACAAATTAGGGATGGCCGAATACCAGGCCATTGAGGTATTTGCCCGCCATTTTCCCGGAGAAGAAGTAGCGGGTTAAAAAAAAACTATCTTGCATCAGAAAACCAAAACTTTAAAATATGGCGTTGGCATCAATTGACTGGATTATTGTTGGGATCTTTTTTCTCGTTGTCATTAGTATAGGATGGGTTGCTTCACGAACCGCCGGAAAAAATACTTCGGAATTCTTTTTAGGCGGCAGAGGTATGCCATGGTGGTTGCTTGGAATATCGATGGTAGCCTGCACCTTTTCTGCCGACACTCCCAACCTTGTTACCGGCATGGTAAGAGAATCGGGCGTAGCAAAAAACTGGGCCTGGTGGGCTTTTCTCATCACGGGAATGGTGACGGTATTCATTTACGCCAAACTCTGGCGCCGGTCGAATGTGATGACCGACCTGGAATACTACGAATTACGCTACGGAGGCAAGGCCGCCTCGTTTCTTCGTGGGTTCCGGTCGTTGTACCTGGGTTTATTTTTTAATTGCCTGATTATGGCCACAGTTACGCTGGCAGCCATAAAAATCGGAGGAGTTATGTTCAACATACCGCCCCTTCAAACCGTACTTATTGCTTCGATGGCCGTAGTGATTTATGCCGCAGTGGGAGGATTAAAAGGGGTTATCTGGGCCGACTTTTTCCAATACGGCATTGCCTTGTTTGGTGCGGTACTGGCGGCCATTGTCGCCTTGCGGCAACCCGAAGTCGGAGGCCTCGACGGGTTTCTCTCCCACCCTGTCGTTCAGGATAAAATGAATTTTTTCCCTGATTTTTCTAACCCGGCTCAATATGTACCATTGCTGATTATCCCCATAGCGGTACAATGGTGGAGTGTCTGGTATCCGGGAGCTGAGCCCGGAGGCGGAGGATATATTGCCCAGCGCATGCTGGCAGCCAAAGACGAAAAAAATGCCATTGGCGCAACCATGCTGTTTAACTTCATGCATTATGCCATCCGCCCCTGGCCATGGATTATCGTGGCACTGGCTTCACTAATCATCTATCCCGACCTTACCACCATCCAGGCTGAATTTCCGGGAATCGATCCCACCTACCTGAAAGACGACATTGCCTATCCGGTGATGATGTCGAAACTGGGGCCAGGATGGCTGGGACTTATTGTTGCCTCACTGATTGCCGCCTATATGTCGACTATCGGAACACACCTCAACTGGGGGTCATCGTATCTGGTGAATGATTTTTACAAACGCTTTATAAAAAAAGACGCCACAGAAAAAAATATGGTGTTAATGGGACGGATTTCAACGGTGTTGCTCATGGTGATAGCCGGCACCTTTGCCTTAACCATAATGGATAACGCCACACAGGCTTTCAACATTCTCCTGCTCACTGGTGCCGGCTCGGGCGCTATTTACCTTTTGCGATGGTTTTGGTGGAGGATTAATGCATGGACTGAAATTACTGCCATGATCGTGGCTACCCTGCAGGCCTTTATTCTGGTGCTTGTCGTTCCGGATGAAGCTGTGGCTACACCGGTACTCGATGGCTTTACCATGAAATTGCTGATTGCTGTTGGAGTCACAACCCTGGCCTGGCTGCTGACTACCCTGTTAACCCAACCAGAAAAACAGGCAACACTGCGAAAATTTTACCGTGTCACCCGCCCGGGAGGCCCTGGATGGAAAGAAGTAATCGATCAGGCCCGGGCGGAAGGCGATTTAATTGATGAAAAAGATCATGGAAAAAAATGGGAAATGCCGCTGCAAATCCTGTGTATCTTTGTGGGATGTATTGTCATCTATTCCTTCCTGTTTGCCATTGGTTCATTCGTGTTTAAGCATGTAATTACCGGAACCGTCCTTATGACCCTGGCGTTAGCTTCCACGTATCTTCTCTTCAGGCTTTTTAGTAAACTTAGAACAGATTAATGGAGCAGATACTTCAACATGCCGCCGGTGCCTTTCTTGCACATAAAAGTCCCCTACAGATTTATCCGCTGGGTCATGGGCATATTCACAAAACCTATCAGGTAACATCCGGAGACAAACAAATACAATCTATTGTATTACAACAGTTTAACACAAATGTATTTAAAAATCCGGAAGCAGTGGCACACAATATCCTTAAAGTCGCTCACCATTTTGAAAAATGCTTTCCGGAAGAAAAATTTCTGCACCCGGTGGCGACCCAATCCGGCAATACCTATTTTATCGACCCCAAACAAAACTACTGGCGGGCCTTTCGGTACATCCCTTCAACAGTGACTTTTGAAAATGCCACATCCCCCGGGTTGGCCGAAAAAGCGGCTCAAAAATTTGGTTGTTTTACAGAAAAACTACTTACCCTGAATTCCATGGACATTCAGTGTGTGATTCCTGACTTTCACAATCTGCCTTTTCGGATGGCTCAGTTGGAAGAAGCCGCAAAAAACAACCCCCTACACAGGGCCGAAGCAAATGCGGAAATGATAAACGAAATGCTGGCCATGAAACCTTTTGCCCACCAATTCACACATCTTCAACAGCATGTTCCGGCCCGCATTACCCACAACGACACAAAAATCAACAACCTCCTTTTCGAAGAAAATACTTTGCATGCAGTATGTGTCATTGACCTGGATACCGTTATGACACAAACACTTTTTAGTGATTTTGGCGACATGGTACGAACCTATACTTCACCCGTGGAAGAAGATGAAAAAGAAATCACAGAAGTTGTGGCGAGGGCCGAGTATTTTGAAGCACTAGCATCAGGATATCTTAAGGCGGTCAAATCCTTCATCACAGAAAAAGAAAAAAACAACCTGTTCACCGGAGGGCTCGCTATCACCTTAATGCAGGCGGTAAGATTTCTTACAGACTATCTGAATGGTGATTGTTATTATCCGGTACAATACCCCGGGCATAACCTGATTCGAAGCAATAATCAATATGCCCTTTTTCTTGATTTAAAGAAAAAAGCATCCCTTTTCTCCGGAATCTGTAAAAAACTATAATAGAACCCCCATGCAAAAAAAATTATTCACAGGAATCCTTTTTATCTTCACGGTATGGCTAACCCCCTCCATAAGCCACGGTCAGGTTTGGCAGGATCCATCGGTATTTGCCATAAATAAGCTGGAGCCGCATGCCACAGGAATTCCTTATCCTGATGTGGCTCAGGCACTGTCGAACCACCCAAAATCGAATCCAAATTATATCTCATTAAATGGAAAATGGAAATTCTATTGGGTGCCATCGGTATATGCTATTCCGGAAAATTTTTATAGCATAACTTATAATGACAGCCTTTGGCCGGAAATCGGAGTTCCGGGGAATTGGGAAATTGGGGGATATGGAACCCCTGTTTACGTGAATCAGGCCTATGAATTTACCGATAACCCCACGCCCCCGGAAGTGCCCGATAGTGTTAATCCGGCTGGCCTTTACCGCCATTGGGTTTCCCTTCCCGATGACTGGGCAGGGAAAACCGTTCTGTTGCATATCGGAGCCATAAAATCAGCTGCATTCCTTTACATCAACGGATACGAAGCCGGATACACCCAGGGCGCAAAACTTCCTGCCGAATTCGATATTACACCCTTCCTGATCAAGGGGGAAAACCTCATTTCACTGAAAGTATTCCGGTGGTCGGATGGCTCGTATCTCGAATGTCAGGACTTCTGGCGCATTTCAGGAATTGAAAGGGACGTTTACCTGATCCGGCATGAAACCCCCTATCTCAAAGACTTTCATGTTAATCCGGTACTAAACGATGCACTGACCTCTGCCACAGTACACCTGACTGTAGAAACTGCAGGCTCTGTTTCAGCGGGGAAAATATACCGTTACCGGCTTTGGGATGATAAAGACAAACTGGTTTTTTCGCATCATTTTCCTGTGGATAACGACAGCATCACGGTTTCTTTTACAATCAAGGCACCAAAATTATGGTCAGCAGAGTTTCCCACGCTGTATACGTCGGTGATTTCACTGGAAGATGCATCCGGACAGACACTGGAGGCCGTTTCCTGCAAAACAGGGTTTCGAAAAGTAGAAATCAGCAACGGCCAGCTGCTTGTAAATAAAGTTCCGGTGTACCTGAAAGGAGTAAACCGCCATGAACACGATCCGGTAACAGGGCATGTGATTTCGCGACATTCGATGGAAAATGACATCCGAATCATGAAACAAAATAACATCAACGCAGTAAGAACCAGCCATTACCCCAACGATCCTTACTGGTATACCTTATGCGACCGGTACGGAATTTATGTAGTGGATGAAGCGAACATTGAATCGCATGGCATGGGCTATCATCCGGAGCGTACCCTGGGAAATAATCCGTATTGGGAGGCAGCGCATCTCGACCGTATCCGGCGAATGGTGGAACGGGATAAAAACCATCCGTCGGTCATTATCTGGTCATTAGGCAATGAAGCGGGCGACGGGGTAAATTTCGAAAAGGCATCACAGTGGCTGCGGGCGCGGGATAGCTCACGTCCCGTTCAGTACGAACGTGCCGGAACAAAAGCGCATACCGCTATCTATTGTCCGATGTACCCTGGCATCCAGTACATTGAAGAATGGGCCCAAACCGACGATGCCCGGCCCCTAATTATGTGCGAGTATGCCCATGCGATGGGAAACAGCACGGGCAACCTACAGGACTACTGGGATGTGATTGAAAAATATCCACGTCTTCAGGGAGGGTTTATCTGGGATTGGGTAGATCAGGGATTATTAACCAAAGATGAAAACGGAAAATCATTCTGGGCCTATGGAGGCGATTTTGGCCCGGAAGGGACACCCAGCGATGGAAATTTCTGCATGAACGGGCTGGTAAGCCCAAACCGAACCCCCCACCCGGCCTTATGGGAAGTAAAAAAAGTTTATCAAAATATTGCCATTCGCTGGCAAGAAGGGCAACAGGGAATAATCGCCCTGAAAAACAAGTACCATTTTACCAACCTTAATAAATTTGATTTGGAATATGAGATTAAAGGAAACGGAAACAGGGTAGCGATGGGTACTATCACTTCTCCGGATCTGGAGCCAGGAAAAGAGAGGCTTCTGCCTATCAAAGAAATAAACGAAATCATTCCCCTTCCCAACACGCAATATTTTATCCATTTCTACCTCCTTACACGATCGGAAGATCCACTGCTCCCGAAAGGTCATATTGTTGCATCGGAGCAACTACGTATTCCGATCATTACGCCACCGTTTATGCCCGCTATGCCGGGAAACGAACAAATAACAATCGACGAGCAGGAAAAGTGCTTTATACTCTCGGCCAACGGCTTCCGGTATACCTTGTCAAAAGAAACCGGAACCATCACCCAAGTAGCCAACGGCGATGAAACGCTTTTATCAGCGCCGATTATCCCGGATTTTTGGAGAGCACCCACCGATAATGATTTTGGGTTTGGGATGGAAAAACAATGTGCCCTTTGGAAAAACGTGGCCCGCACCACCACCCTGCAGAGCATTAACTTTACCGCGAAAAACCGGCGTTCGGTGACCGTGGAAGCACACGCCCTGCATGAAGACAGCCGGTCGGAAATTTATTTTACCTATACCCTTTATCACGACGGCACACTGGCTCTTACTACCCGCTTTGTGCCCGGAGTTCAAGGATTACCCGAATTGCCCCGTTTCGGGCTTTCTTTTGCATTAAAGCAAGCCTATACCTACCTCGACTGGTATGGCAGAGGACCGTTTGAAAATTACTGCGACCGCAACAGCGCAGCCTTTATCGATTTGTACCAAAGTACCGTAGAACAGCAGTTCTTTCCATATTCGAGGCCGCAGGAAACCGGATATAAAACCGACACCTGGTGGATGACCCTCACGAACAGCAAATCGGAGGGAATCATAATTGCCGGAGACGAATATTTTGGATTTTCTGCCTTGCACTACAGTACAAAAGAGCTGGATGAGATTACCAAAATGAACTACCGGCACCCGTCTGACCTCAAAAAAGCTCCGGATGTTTTTGTCCACATTGATAAAAAGCAGATGGGAGTTGGTGGAGACAACAGCTGGGGAGCCAGACCGCATGACGCATATCGCATTACACCGGAAACGATGCACTTCACGGTTTACCTGAAACCCATAAATCTTTTCACAGAGAACCCGTTCCGTATAGGCAAAAAGGGGAAATAAATTCATGGAACAAAAAAACGAAAAACGAAAAGCAATTTTAGCCATTGCAGTTTTCTATCTGACAGCCTTGTTCTTGAGATATTTAACCAATAAAACAGAATTGTTATCGGGAATTAACAATGCATATCTTAAAATCATTTTGCAGGGTGTCGGGCCTGCAATTGGAGCTTTAATAGCCATAATTGTATTTCGTATCAAGCCGCTAATGAGCCTAAAAGGTAACTTCGCAAGCCTTCTGATTCCCTTATCAATTTACTGGATATTGCCTATTATTTTATTAGGTATGGTTGCTTTCTTCACTAAAGGGACCTTCCCGCTCCTTGCAATTTTCACGGTTTTAATTTATGGCTTATTAGAAGAAATCGGCTGGCGGGGATTTTTGCAACAATTATTAGCTTCTCTACCTAAATTTGTCGCAATACTATTCATCACTGTTTTATGGTTTGTATGGCATTTAAATTTTACGCCGACCAGCGCAACGCTCATTTTCTTTTTTATCTTATTGTTGGGAAGTTGGGGAATTGGTCTGGTGGCTGAAAAAACAAACTCATTAATAGCAGCGGCGGCATTTCATTCACTGAATAACTTTTTTACCGACTTTGACTTACAGAAAGTTGTTCTATTGGCGGTACTGATAATCATCTGGGTGCTAAGTATAAAATACCGACATCAATTAGAGAAAATTAGTTTCAGAAAGAATACAAACACCAGCCCTTAACAAAAGGTTGGGCAGAATGGCGGGATACGACCCGTGCGTAAAAAGCGGCAACGATCCCGACATGGCCGAAGAGACGGTTTAGAAGTATTGCGCTTTAAGAGAACCAGAGAGCAACCGTCAGGACAATAAGACCAACGGAAAATGCGACAAAATTTTTATGATTGTTTTCATTTCTACACCTCCATCATGATTTGGTCGGTGGTTATCCCGACCGTGAAGTCCGCTACAATCCACGGACAGGTGAAATGACCCGACACCGGCAATAAAATCATGAACCAGAAATAAATTACAAAATTGATGATGAACAAAATGCTTCTGACAGTGTTGTTATTCTTGTTAAATATTAATACGATGATTGCACAAACAGCCGACAGGAGTTCTGTGGATGAATTTTTCAAATCGCTTCATTTTTAACAAAAAAAAAAAGAAATTCCGGAGGAACAGCGGGAAAAATCCGACCTCTCAGGCGGCTACAACAATTTTGCAGAAAGCAACAATAAAGCTTTGATTGCGACCCTGCAATCGTCCAATCAAATGGTGTTTGGTAACGACAAGGAGGCCGTTTGATTTGGCAAACGAACGGGTTTTGTAATTATACTTAAACAGGGATGTCAACCATTTTGATTTATATATATATTAAGTTATGTGCCTGGATACCTGGGTTTCGCAAAATCAGCCGCAAATGGATGTATCAGGCGATGGGATACGTTTTAAAACATAAGGAATGGACATATATGAATTATGGATATTCCGATTTAGCGGACAGTAAAACCCCGGTCTTTCCCGACAAAATGGATGAAGGGAATCGTCTTTCCTATCAGTTGTATACCCATTTAGCGACTGAAATCGAAATGGAGAACAAGCAGATTCTTGAAGTAGGTAGCGGCAGAGGTGGAGGGGCCTCAATGATCAAGAAATATTTTAAACCGGAGAAACTGGTGGGGCTTGATTTTTCCGGTGCCTTTGTAAGATTATGTAATAAAAATTTTCGTACAAGCGGCCTTGTTTTTATTCAGGGTGATGCCGAAAACATGCCCTTCAGCGCAGAAAGTTTTGATGTCGTCATCAATGTGGAATCCTCGCATTGTTATTATTCCATGCGCAGTTTTTTTGCTCAGGTAATAAAAATACTCCGATCCGGAGGTTATTTTCTTTTCACAGACTTCAGAAAGCCTCACGAAATTGAAGGACTGGAAAGACTAATTTCCGCTTCAGGGCTGGAAGTACTTAAGAAAAGAGATATTACGCCAAACGTCATCAAAGCGCTGGATGAGGATCACGACCGCCGGATGAAGACGATATTACAGAAGGTTCCAAAACCCTTTATGAAACAGTTCCGCGAGTTTGCCGGAGTTAAAAATTCAATCGTCTACAAGCAGTTCGGGAAAGGGGAATTGCTCTACCTGAGTTATATAATGAGAAAAAAAATTAACCCCGTTTAACATGGGTTGTAAAGCTGAGGCAAAACGGGAAATGCGAACCCCGGGTAAGTTATTTTTCCTGTAGTACTTTCGGATGGTTGGAGAGAGCCTTTTTCTACTTCCGCTACCTGCAGGGGTTATTTCCGCCAGAAAACGACATTCCCGCCGGAAAATCAGAGGCACACAGAATTGGTCTACTGAAATTAATTTGTATATTTGACTTTTTTCAATCGCATAAAAGCAGTGAACAGTAGCCTCGTAAACTGACCATGAACTCGATTGCATTTATTGATACCGAAATTGAACCCAAAAGCCTAAAAATTCTCGACATTGGAAGTGTCAAAAGTGATGGGAGTTTATTTCATAACACTTCGGTTACTGAGTTTATCCGATTCTTAAATGGAACGAAATATATCTGTGGCCATAACATTTTCGCCCACGACTTAAAATTTATCAGCAAAGCACTTTGTGCTGCGGGAGTACAATCAGCCAGTATTATTGATACCTTATTTCTTTCCCCTTTACTTTTTCCAACTAAGCCCTATCATGCATTATTAAAAGACGATAAGCTGCAATCGGAAGACATAAATAATCCTTTGAATGATTCCATTAAAGCGAAAGATTTACTCTATGACGAGATTGCAGCCTTCAAACAAACCGACGAAACGTTGAAGCAGATTTATTATTTGCTGCTGCATGACAAAAAGGAGTTCCTCGCATTTTTTCATTTCATTGCGTACAAAAGCGAGATTACTAATCCCGAAAAACTTATCCGGGAAAAGTTTAAAAATGAAATTTGTGAACAGGCAAACCTGACGAAATTAATTAGAGCCTGTCCGATAGAACTTGCTTACTGCTTATCCCTCATCCACTCGTTCATTCACCATAAAAAAATACATTCCATCACACCACCCTGGGTGCTTAAAAATTATCCGGAAGTTGAGCGGATAATGTTTCAATTACGAAATCAACCTTGTATTAGCGGGTGCGCATATTGTAATAGCGCGTTAAACATAAATAAAGGGTTAAAACGACACTTCGGCTTTGACACATTCAGAACTTATGGCGGAGAGCCCTTGCAAGAGAGTGCGGTTAAAGCGGCAGTTAATAACAAATCACTCCTTGCGGTTTTTCCGACCGGGGGTGGAAAGTCGCTCACCTTTCAGGTACCGGCCCTAATGAGCGGTGATAGCGTAAAAGGGTTGACTGTGGTTATATCTCCCTTGCAGTCGTTAATGAAAGACCAGATTGACAATCTTGAAAGAATCGGAATCACTGAAGCAGTTACCATTAATAGTTTACTTGACCCGATTGAGAGAGCAAAATCATTGGAAAGAGTTGAAGATGGGTCAGCATCTATTCTTTATATTTCGCCGGAATCATTGCGTTCACGAACCATTGAGCGCTTACTTTCAGGACGGAAAATTGTTCGCTTTGTTATTGACGAGGCACACTGCCTTTCTTCGTGGGGTCAGGATTTCAGGGTAGATTATTTATATATTGGTGATTTCATTCAATCGATTCAGGAAAAGAAAAACCTCGAAGATGGAATTCCCGTATCCTGTTTCACCGCAACAGCAAAGCAAAAAGTCATTGAAGATATATGTGGCTACTTCAAAGAAAAGCTTTCGCTTGACCTTGCACTCTTTACATCAAAAGCATCAAGAACAAATCTTCACTACAAAGTTTTTGAAAAGGGAAACGAAGAAAAAAAATATCAGGCCGCGCGAGATTGGATAGAGGAAAAAAATTGTCCTACAATCATTTATGTCTCAAGGACAAGAAAGGCTTATCAACTTGCAGCGCGATTGACCCGCGATGGTTTTAATGCGAAACCCTTTCACGGAAAGATGAACAGGCAAGAGAAGTCGGAAAACCAAAATGCATTCATCAACGGTGAAACCCAAATTATGGTAGCAACTTCCGCTTTCGGGATGGGCGTTGATAAAAAAGATGTTGGCATGGTCATTCACTATGAAATCTCCGATTCGCTTGAAAACTACATTCAGGAAGCAGGGAGAGCCGGACGTGATGAGAATATGGTTGCAGATTGTTTTGTCTTATTCAATGAGAAAGACCTGAGCAAACATTTTATTTTGCTGAATCAAACAAAACTTTCCATAAAGGAAATTCAGCAGATTTGGAAAGCAATTAAAGAGATAACAAGATTTCGTTCAACGGTTTCAAATTCTGCCCTGGAGATTGCTCGAAAAGCAGGTTGGGATGATACTGTTGCCGAGATTGAAACGAGGGTAAAATCCGCTATCGCAGCATTAGAAGATGCTGGGTATTTGAAACGTGGGCAAAATATGCCAAGAATTTTTGCCAATAGCATTCTTTCAAAAAACGCACAGGAGGCCATCGATAAAATCTATCGTTCAGGAAAATTTGAGGAGAAACAGAAAGAAAAAGGAATCCGGATTATAAAAAAATTATTTTCCAGTAAAAACAAAAAGCAATCAAACGAAGAATCAGCCGAATTCAGAATTGATTACATCAGCGACCATTTGGGTATCGTAAAAGAGGAAGTAATAAATATTGTAAATCTCCTTCGTGAGGAAAAAATTTTGGCTGATACAAAAGATCTAACAGCCTATATCAGAAAAGGTGAAAATAAAAACCGTTCGCTCCATATTGTTGAGATATTCAGCAAAATAGAAAACTTCTTACTTCCCTTATTTGAAGAACAAGAAAAGACATTTCATATTAAGGAACTGAACGAAGAAGCTGAAGTGAAAGGTTGTGATGGGGTGAGCATCAACAAAATCAAAACCATCATTAATTTTTGGACCATTAAAAATTGGATTAAACGACAAAATCTGGAGTTTTCAAAAAATCATTTTGTAGTACTTTCGCTTTTACCAAAAGAAACACTGCAAAAAAAACAGGAAAAGCGACATGAGTTATCAAAATTTATCGTTGAATTCTTGTATGAAAAAAGTATTCTGCAAATTTCGTCAGAGGATGCAAAAAAAGAAGAAGTGCTGGTTGAATTTTCGGTTCATGAATTAAAAGAAGCATTTGAAAATTCAATTGCAAGTTTTGGCAAAAAAGTCATAATAGAAGAGGTTGAAGATGCGCTCTTCTATTTATCAAGGATTGAGGCAATCAAAATTGAAGGCGGGTTTCTGGTTGTTTATAACCGACTAACGATTGAACGCGTGGAACAAGATAATAAAAAACGTTACAAAACTGAAGATTATCAAAAACTAAATCAATTTTACGAAAACAAAGTTCAACAAATTCATATTGTCGGAGAGTATGCTAAAAAAATGATTCATGATTACAGAGATGCATTACAATTTGTTGATGATTATTTTCATTTAAATTACACTTCATTTCTGAATAAATATTTCAAAGGCAGCCGGCAAAATGAAATCAAACGCAACCTGACCCCCACTAAATTCAGGCAATTATTTGGCGAGCTTTCACCCGCTCAACTGAAAATTATAACTGACAAGGAATCAAAATATATCGTGGTTGCGGCCGGGCCTGGGAGCGGAAAAACAAGAGTGTTGGTTCACAAACTTGCTTCACTGCTTCTGATGGAAGATGTTAAGCATGAACAACTGCTCATGCTTACTTTTTCACGATCAGCAGCAACAGAATTCAAAAAGCGGTTAATCAAACTTATTGGAAATGCAGCCAACTATATTGAAATTAAAACATTTCACTCCTACTGCTTTGACTTGCTGGGCAAGGTTGGAAGTTTGGAGAAGTCGGATTTGATTTTAAAAAAAACGGTGGAAAAAATCCAAAACAAAGAAGTTGAAGTAAGCCGAATTACAAAAACAGTTTTGGTGATTGACGAAGCCCAGGATATGGACGAGGAAGAGTTCAATCTGATCAAAGTGCTGATGGAGCAGAATGAAGAAATGAGAGTAATTGCAGTTGGCGATGATGATCAGAACATTTTTGAATTCCGGGGGGCAAATTCAAAATATCTTGAACAGTTTATTGATGGTTATAAAGCAGTCAAATATGAATTGGTTGAGAATTTCAGAAGCAAAAGTAATCTTGTAAATTTCACAAATCAATGGGTGCAAAGAATTAGCCACCGATTAAAAAACACATCCATAATTCCGAACCAAACCAACAACGGAATTATTAAGATAATTCGTTATCAAAGCAGTAATATCATCACACCTTTTGTACAGGACATAGTAAATACCGGACTTACGGGGACCACTTGTGTTCTTACAAAAACAAATGAGGAAGCATTACAAATTACAGGGATGCTATTAAAACATGGGATGCAAGCGAAACTGATTCAAACGAATGAAGGGTTCAGTTTGTATAATCTTTTGGAAATCAGATATTTTTTGAATCAATTAGATTTGGTTGACGATGTTTTTTTAATCAGTGATGAGGTTTGGGCAACTGCAAAAAGAGAATTAATAGGTAAGTTTAGCCAAAGCAATAAACTGGAAGTTTGTAAAAACATCATCAAAGATTTTGAAGCAACAAATCCCAAGAAAAAATACAAATCTGATTTACAGGTATTTATCCGTGAGTCCAGATTGGAGGATTTCCTGAATGAAAGCGGAGAAACCATTTTTGTTTCAACCATTCACAAAGCAAAAGGAAAAGAGTTTGACCATGTTTTTCTGATGCTTGACAATTTTAATCCGGCCACAGATGAAGCCAAACGAAGCTTATACGTTGCAATGACCAGAGCAAAACAGAATTTGACGGCGCATTTGAATTCAAATTTTTTCGATAATCTTTCCGCAGCGAATTTAACGCATTTTGAAGACAACAAAAACTATCTGCCGCCTAATGAATTAGTAATGCAATTGACGTACAAAGATGTTTGGCTCGACTACTTCATAAAAAAACAGTATCTGTTATCAGAATTAATAAGTGGAGACGAATTGACGTTGAACGGGGAGGGATGTTTAAACGCAAAAGGACAATCCGTTTTGAAATTTTCCAGGCAGTTTATCCATCAAATTGAAGCTATGAAGCAAAAAAATTATGAATTAAAAAGTTCGAGAGTCCACTTCATTCTTTATTGGCTAAAAGAAGGAGCACAAGAAGAAATAAAAATTATTTTACCTGAACTTTGCTTTGAAAAAAAGCAGAAAGAGGAATAGAAAAAAATACAAATTCCCCCTCATCCTTTTCTGCTTGAGGTTCTACTCCCGATATCATCATTGAATTTTAGAGAGATCAGGACAAACTACTAAACAGCAGCATTTGAATACGAGCACAAATTTATATAAGTCACCCACTCAACCATTTCCTGCGAATTAGGGCTCGATTGAGTGCTCAACCCATAAAAATCGGGGGATTTAGCGTTTGCCAACTCCCCCGGAACAGAATTATACAGATGTTTGTGTTGTGGTCGTTCGATTATCAGTCATTAAGGTGTTTCTCTATTTTCCCAAACAGATCATCACGTTGATACGGTTTATTTAAAAAATCATTCATCCCGGCGTCCAGGCTTCGCTGCTTATAATCGTCTTCCGGAAAAGCAGATAAAGCTAATATGGGTGTGTTTTTACCGTCGATTCGGATTCGTTTTGTGGCTTCCAGCCCATCCATTCCCGGCATGGAAATATCCATTATCACCAGGTCAAATTCACCCAAATGCATGGCTTCCACTGCCTTCTCGCCATTATTAACCACGGTACAGGTATACCCTTTCGACTTAAGATCGGCTTCTATCAGTTTCTGGCTTAGGAACTCATCCTCAGCAACCAGAATGCGTTTTTTATCTTCTCTATCCAGTATCATATTCTGTTTTTATAATTAAAAATAGCGTTTACTTTTTTCGTATCGTTTGTAAAGATCAAAATCCCAACTGAGCATAAATTCGTGTGAACCCATGGAATGCTGTGAAAGTTCATTAAGAATCACATCGTAAGAGTAACCAATTTTCAAATCTTCCCGAATGGTCACTTCAGCAAGAAGTACTACTGCATTACGACCTGTTCTGTAAGAGGCACCCAGCATTATTTTATCTTTCAGAAAAACATTGGTGTTTATGTCGACAGAAACGGGAGCATTGCGGGTATAGCTGATTAATGCAGAAGGCTTGAGTACAATGTCATCGCCCAGATCAATCAGGAAACCGGCCGTAGCATAAAAATGGCGGGCCAAAATGGCATAGGGAGAATCCTCAAAATTATCTTCTTTTGAGAAAAGACTTTCGAAGAGGTGCTTTGAAGAAGCTCCGGCATACCAGTTTCTTCCGGTATAATAAACCCCAAAATTCACATCCGGAGTAAATTGGGTAGCAGGTACATTGAAAACATTCACATCATACTGATCTTTCAATAAAAGTTTCTGAAGGTCAACACCCTGTTGAATGAACCCACCCTGAAGACCAAAAGCAAGCCGACCCTGACCTACACGTATGCGATAGGCATAGTTGGCCATAACACCCAAATCTTTGGTAGCACCCAACTGATCGTTATAAATCAGAAAACCCAAGGCTACATTTTCGTTTTGTAAGGGAGTTTGTACTGAAAAGGTAGAAGTGAGAGGAGCACCGTCCATACCAACCCACTGATTTCTGTGCACCAATGTAGCAGTAAGCACATCACGACTTCCGGAGTAGGCAGGATTGAGAATCATCTGGTTAAACATGTACTGGCTAAATAAAGCATCCTGCTGAGCAAACGCACTGAATCCTGCCATCAGTGAAACTGAGGTCAGAATTACAACGATTATTTTTTTCAGTGCGTTCATTAATTGTTTTGTCATTAACGTTATGATGCAAAACTAACACCCACATGAACACGCATCAATTGGGGCAAATACGGATTTTTCAAACTGTGTGAATAGGTATATTTACGTAGTTCCACGTAGGCAGATTCTGATCGATAAAATCATTTTCTGCACACCTTATCCTATATCACTGATTTACAATCACATAAAAATAAATTATAAATAAATTATGGGATAGAGCGGTACTACGCCTATTGCGTATGGGTAGAATTGCTAAAAGAAAAAGCCACGGAAAATAAGGATTCCGTGGCTTTGTTAAATTTTCTATCTTAATAATTATTTTAGATATATCCAGCCTTTATACGGCTCTTGAATATTGACATCATTTAGTTTTATTATGTAATAATATGTACCTTCAGGCAATTTATTACCCTTACTATTTTTACCTTCCCATCGCACAGACGTATTATTATATCCTTTCAAAGATAATATCTTATCGCCCCACCGATTGAAGATAGAAAGTTCATTATTCTCATAATATTCAATATTCTCAATGTGCCAGTAATCATTCTGTCCATCGCTATCCGGAGTAATGGTGTTGTATATTACAATATCACGGCCGGTTGTATCAGGCAGAATAGTGATATAAACATACGCACTGTCGCAGAGCGATGGAGTACCGGAGTCACAAATTTTATAACAGAATTCATCGTAGGTCGCGGAGATGCCTTCATTAGTCTGATAAAGAATGGTTTGGTCATCCTGAATAATAACAAATCCATTCATTGGCTCGCTGCACAAGGTCACCGTCAGTTCATCACCATCAGGATCATAATCATTCTCCAAAACAGGGATAAAGCGTGTAACACCGACCGAAGTAGTGTCATAATCATCTATGGCAACCGGAGGAAGATTTTCACTTCCGGTTATGGAAATAAATACCGTTGCAATAGCACAATAACCTGTGGCATCACATACCTGATAATCAAACTGATCATTGCCGGAGAAATCCTGATCCGGTGAATAAGTAATGCTACCCGCCAGGTTGTCAATTTCCAGCTTACCACTAACCGGGTTATCCAAAATCATCAAGGTTGAAGGGTCAAGATTATTGTCACAATCGCGGTCGTTCGCCATAACCATAACATTTACCGCCGTATTCAGCGCAGTAGTAGCATAATCATCCACGGCCTCTGGAGTACCAATAATCGTTACCGTCATTTGACACTGGGCCTGGACATCATTGTTATCTGTAACAGTCCAGACTACAACAGTCTCTCCTACCGGGTATAAACCAGAGGCATCATCCGTATTATTAAAACTATTAATAATACTTTGGATTCCCGCGGGCGAATCAATCTCCGGCTGATCGATGGTAACTGCTGCCTCACATGCTCCCGGGTCAGTAATAAACCCGATATCGCCCGGACAGGTAATTTCAGGAGCCTCCTGAGCGATTACAGTAATTCGCATAGTGCAAGAGGCCGCTAAGCCGTTCCTATCAGTTACCGTCCAGGTAACCACTGTAACCCCAACAGGATAATACCCACTGGCATCATCGGTACCGGTAAAATCATTGATCAATGATTCAATACCGCAATTATCGGAAACCACCGGCTGTTCAACCTGAATAAACAACATACTCTGGCCGTTTACATATTCTGTTATATCTGCGGGGCATTCGATTTGCGGATTTTCCAAATCAACTACCACTACATTCATACTACAAGTTGAACTATTTCCATGAATATCCGTTACGGTCCATATTACTTCTGTTGTACCAACCGGATAAGTATCAGAGGCATCCGCAGTATTATTATAACTGTTCACCAGAGCGTCAACACCACAGTTATCACTTACCACCGGAGTTTCAATAACCACTGCTGCATTACAGAACCCCGCATCATTGGGTACTTCTATATTCGACGGGCAAGTAATCTGCGGAACTTCAGAATCAAAAACCGTAATTTGCATTACACAGGTATTTGTATTCCCGGAAAAATCAATAACCGTCCATGTAACAAGGGTGGTCCCTACCGGATACACACCAGAGGCATCAGCACTATTGTTAAAATCGTTAACAAGCAATTCAATTCCGCAATTATCGGCAACCTCAGGTACCGGAACAGTAACATTGGCGCTACATAAACCCACATCATTCTGAACGATCAGGTTATCCTGACAAACAATTGAAGGAATTTCATTATCACTTACAGTTATCACATGACTGCATTCTGTAGCATTGCCATAGATATCCGTTACGATCCATGTTACCGTTGTTGTTCCCACAGGATAAACTCCGGAAGCATCTGAAGTTCCATTAAAATCGTTCAAAATGAAAGCTACTCCACAATTGTCTGCCACCTCGGGTTGAGGTACAGAAACAATCGCTTCACAACTTCCCGGATCGGTTACAGTCACGATATTTTCAGGACAAACCATTACCGGATTTTCACCATCAGTTACTGTAATCTGCATTGTACAACTGTTCGCATTCCCGTTAATATCGGTTACCGTCCATACGACATCCGTTGTACCGACTGGATACAACCCACTGGCATCATGGGTGCCTGTAATACTGTTAATAAGAGATAAGACACCGCAATTTTCCACAATCTCCGGGGAAATCACAGTAACCCAAGCCTCACACAAGCCAGGATCAGAAGAAACAGTGATCGTTTCGGGACAGAAGATTGCAGGGGCAATATCATCCACCACAGTTACCGTCATTGAACACGTGGAGCTGTTACCATGGATATCCAATACAGTCCATTCAACCGTTGTTGTACCCACAGGATAAGTGCCCGAAGCATTCGAAGTATTGGTATAATTGTTTACAACGGAAGCGATTCCACAATTATCAGCATACTCAGGTTCCGGAATTATCACCGATGCGTTACAAGCAGATACTGAAGCACTAACGATTATATCTTCAGGACATGAAATCACAGGTACCTCATTATCAATAACTTCAACGATCTGCTCACAGCCAGATTGGTTTCCCGAATTATCAGTCACCGTCCAAACAAGGGTATGAACACCAACCGGATAGGTATCCGTTGCATTGGATGTATTGTTGTAACTATTCACCATTGCGGCGATACCACAATTATCAGCAACTTCCGGAGAAGGCACCGTAACTACTGCCGAACAAGACAAAGGATCAACAGAAACTGTGATGTCCTCCCCGCATACAATGGAAGGCATTTCCACATCAACAACCGTAATCGACTGCTCGCAGATAGCACTATTGCCAGAAACATCCGTTACCGTCCAAATAACTGAAGTGGTTCCGACCGGGTATACACCCGATGCATTTGTTGAATTATTATAACTGTTAACCACATTTGCCACCGCACAATTATCAGACACAACAGGTAAAGATACAGTAACTGTGGCCGAACACAAACCCGGGTCATTATTCTGCAACGTAATATCAGGAGGACATACAATTACAGGATCAACATCATCCACAACCGTTACCAGCTGCTCGCAGGTGGTTGTATTGCCCGATGCATCTTCCACGATCCAAGTCACTGTTGTAGCTCCCATCGGGAAGATTGCCGGCGCGTTATTGGTGATCGTAAGATCAGCCACGGCGGTACAATTGTCCGTTGCCGTTACATTGCCCAGGGCAACATTCATTGCAGAACATTCACCGTCGTCTGTGCCTACCGTTACATTGGCAGCGCAGGCTGTGATCGTCGGATCTTCGTCGTCTTCAACCGTTACCAGCTGCTCGCAGGTGGTTGTATTGCCCGTTGCATCTTCCACGATCCAGGTCACTGTTGTAGTTCCTATCGGGAAGATTGCAGGTGCATCGTTTGTAATATTTAGAAGTTCTACTGCAGTACAGTTGTCTGTGGCGGTAACCGTACCCAAGGCGACATTCGTAGCAGAACACTGACCATCGTCAGTGCCTACCGTTACATTGGCAGCACAAGCGATGATCGTTGGATCTTCGTCGTCTTCAACCGTTACCAGCTGCTCGCAGGTTGTGGCGTTGCCGGAATTGTCCGTTACCGTCCAGATCACTGTTGTCGTTTCGATTGGGAACTCTGCAGGTGCATTGTTGGTGATTGTAAGGTCAGTATCGCAGTTGTCTGTCGCAGTGACTGTACCAAGCGCAACGTTGGTTGCTGTACATGTACCGTCGTCTGTAC
>Ga0265295_1003117_pt1 | contig 24754 bp, 25 predicted proteins | sample Munlansysbiofilm_FD_192503 | JGI IMG/M metagenome (GOLD analysis project Ga0265295, IMG submission 192503) | Leachate microbial communities from a municipal landfill in Southern Ontario, Canada - Methane capture system biofilm | ecosystem: Engineered > Solid waste > Landfill > Unclassified ... | reverse complement strand
CATACTCTTTGGTCTCTCCTCTGTAACTATCCACCAAATAAGCGATCTGCTGGAACGTAAAAAAACTAATAGCAAGAGGAAGAGCAATATGCAATAAAGGAACATCAGCCCCAAAGATACCGTTAAAATTCTCAAGAAAGAAATCGGTATACTTAAAATACCCAAGCAAAGCAAGATTAGCTACAAGACCAAAAAGAAGTAACTGCTTCTTAGAAACCTTCCTATGTTCAAACTCTTTATTTAAACTACTTCCAATCACATAATTAAAAAGCATAGAAGAGAGAATAAGAGGAAGATAAAGAACATTCCACCAAGAGTAAAAGAACAAAGAGGCAAAAACTAAGAATCCTTTGGCACCCGTAACAAGCCTTTTAGAGAGCAAAAAGAAATAGACAAAGAATGTAAAAGGGAGGAACATAAAGATGAATTCGTAGCTGTTGAAGAGCATAGTGCACGTAATCCTTAGTTTAGTATCGTACCATAGGTACCGTGGTTCTCAAGGGTCTTGATGATTTCATCTCCGAGAATAGAACGATAATGAAAAATATCATAAAAATTGTATGTCTTTTGATTGAAATTTTGATCTGATGAAAAGTCGTAAATTCTACCGAAAATTGACTTTGTTTTTGTTTTAATGTTTTGAAACATCAGATAAAGTTCGGGATGTTGTTCTACTAAGTTGATGTGAGAGATGTGCGAAGGTGTGAAAAAGATAAAAAGTTCAAAATGTTCTTTTTTTGCAAGTGTATTGATTTGTTCAAGTATTTCATAAACCTTGGGTTCTATTTCAAAAGAGGTATAGTCGTGTAAAAAATTCTGTTGTGCTTCATTTATAAATTTGGCATCCGAAAAATCAAACTTATTCTCTTGTATAAGCAAGTCATATTGGAAGTAATTTATCTCACCATTCTCTTCAAAAAAAGTTTGCGGTTGCTTTTTAGATTGGTATTGTAAAGATTTTAAGCTAAGTTTGAATGTTTCTAGAGAGAGATAGTTGTGGGTATATTGTTCTTGAAATTTATATTTGTTGGCAGCAAGGGGATTTTTCTCTTTGTGAAAGTTGTAAAAATCGATTCCTAAGTAAACTTTTTTAAGAGGTTTCCTTTTAAGCCATTCTTGGAGTAAAAAAAGTTTTTCTGCATTGTTGGCGACATGAATACCGAAGTTGTAAAACTTTCCTTCTTTGATGTGGCTAGGGATGATTTGCATCACTCTTGAGCTTCCCAAGATAAGGGAGTCATATTTTTCTATATTGTTTGCATGAAATATATAGTTATATTTTTTTGCTCTCTCATTCAAAATTGGCTTGTAAATGTTTTTGCATAAAGTTTCTCTCGCGCCATAGGGATCAATAAGATAATTAAATCCAAAAATTAGCATGAGTATAAAAACAGTTGTGAATAAAAAAAGAGATACCCATTTTACGGGATATAAATGTTTCATAAAAAAACGACCTTTTGTTTGTAGCGAAGACTTTGTGTATCAGGTGATCCCAGAAGTACGAAAAGAAATATAGTTAATCCGTTTTTCTTTTTAAAAATACGAAAAAAAAGTTTAAAAAAAAGTGCGACGCTAAGTGCAATGCGAGAAAGAGTGTTGTGATGTTTTTTTCGAAGGTGTGCGTAAGATATATAAAACTCTTTTTCCATCAGAAGATTTTGTGACGTGCTTCCGCCTCCTTTGTGAAAAATTTCCGCTTGAGGGACAAAATAAACCTCTTTATTCTGATCCCAAACCCGTTTTGAAATATCTTCCTCTTCACAGTAGAGAAAAAATCGGGTATCAAAACCGCCGAGATCACAAAAGTCTTTAGCGCGAAAGAACATGCAGGAGCCGCTTATCACTTCTACTCGGGTTGGCATGTCAAGTTTCGTTTTATTGCTTGGAAACTTTCGTTTTGAGAAAAAGCGCTGGATCGAGTTGCCAAAAAGTTGTTTCATGGCATGTGGAAACTGTTTAAACGACGAAGAATACTTACCGTTTTCATCTACTATTTTCGCTCCTGCCAAAGCTACATTTGGATTTTGATCGAGAAATTGTTTTAAAATCGTGCCCGTATCGTTAAGGAGTTTACAATCGTTGTTGATAAAAAAGTAGTATGCGCCGCATGCATAATTTATACCAAGCATGTTGCCTGCTGCAAACCCACTGTTGATTCTATTGCGAACAAGCGTGCATTGGGCTCGGTCTTTGACAAATGTTTTCAAAAGTGTGAACTCATCAGATGTAGAAGCGTTATCTACTACTACAATTTCATACGTTAAATTTTTCGACGTATATTGCTCTATGCTTTTGATAAGTTCGATGGTATACGCAGAAGAGTTATAATTGATAGTTATAAAAGAGATATCTATTGTGCTCATAGAAAAGGTGCCGCCTTGTAAAGTTTATAGCCGATCGATTTTTTAATGGAAAGAAGAAGGGGATTGCGATTTGTAATCGTAAAAAAGCTCTCTTTGTTTGTGTACAGAAACAAAAACATGCCAAAGCTAAACCAACGTTTTTCAAAGCCCAAATAAAAAGAGTAAAGCCGTTGCAATTTTTCTTTTTCTTCTGCTTTGAGTGTTTTTATGGTTAAAAACTCCTCGATTGTTTGAAGCATACGTTTGTTTTCTTGAAGTTTTTTGGCATGCTTATCGTTGATTTTTTCGAGGAGCGAACGTTTTGTTTTCTTTTTGTTTCCTAATGTATTTGTGGTGTGCTGTCTGTAGTGAACAAGCGTTTCATCTACATAAGCTACTCCGTGAAGACTCGCGGCAGTTGCGGCTATATAAGCATCAAAATAGGTCTGTGCGGGAAACGGAAACACTAAATTTAAAAGCTCTTTTTTGAACATCATGGCATGTGCGGAAACAGAATTATCATAAAGAAAATTGAGTGCACTGTGTGAAGATATGAAATTGTTTTTGAGTTTTTGCGCAAGCGTTTTTTCTAAAGAATTCCCATTTTCATCAACAAGTAGCGAGTTTGCATATACGAGAGAGTTTTCTCCTATAGCTGCAAGAAGCGTTTCAAGTTTTGTACTTTCCCAAATATCGTCTTGATCGCAAGGCAGAATAAAATCACCCGTTGCTTTTTGTAAAGCTGATTCAAAGTTTTTTGTAAATCCGAGGTTTACCTCATTTTTGTAAATTTTGAGAGGCAATTTTGTTGCATATTTTTGAGCAATTTCGAGTGTGCCGTCTTGCGAATTGTCGTCACCAATGATAATTTCATGCGGCACAACGGTTTGTTGTAAAAGGGAATTGAGCTGTTCACTTAAATAGCGTGCTCCGTTGTATGTAGCAAGAACTATGGAGATTCTAGGACTCATTAGCTTTTAATGATTCCATTTTCACAAAAAAACTTGTTTGCCGCAAGATTTTTGGCAAGAATAGCATCATTTACACCAAGAGTAGCACTGTCAAATCTTTTTTTATGGTAAAGGTGTACGAGGTTTGCATTGTGTTTTACTGAACGCAGTTTAATGCCTACACCTCTAAAACGCCAGCCGAGATCGATGTCTTCCCCGACGGAGGGTAGGGTGTATGTTTCGTCAAAACCGTTGATTTTTAAAATATCCTCTTTGTAGCATGACCAGTTGCAGCCGATTATGTAGCGTACATGGCGTTTTATACGGGGTGCTAAGAAACTTTTGGCACTTATGTGCAGCATGTCTTCTAAATGGCGCGTTTTATCTAAAAGGAGCTGTGGCAAATAGAACCAGTAATAATTCGTTAACGTAGAGGGTTTGAGCTTCTTATCGTAGATTTTTTGCGTAATTTTTGGTCCGAGTTCAACCCGTTTACCGCTTAAAACGACACCTTTTTGGGCTTGCATGACATGGTTTTCTACAAAGTTTTGAAACGGTACGCAATCTCCGTCTATAAAGAGGAGATATTCATTTTGTGCTGCCATGATTGCACGATTAAGAGCAATGTTTTTGCGCCAACCGATATCTTCTTGGAAAAGGTGTGTTATGTTTAGATTTGGGTATTTAGTGCGAGCCTGCGGAACAAATTCTGCCATCTCCTTGCTATTGCAATCTTCAGAAATGAGTACTTCATCGGGAAGAATCGTTTGTGTTGCAAGTGCTTCTAGGATAATATCAAGGCTTTTGGTGTCTTTGTAAACCGAAATAATCACGGTTACTTTTGGATGAGCATTCATATATTATACTTCTTCAAGTACCATTCAATCGTCTTCACGATTCCCGTATCAAAGTTCTCATCCGCTTTCCAGCCAAGTTCATCTTCTAGCTTTGTGGCGTCTATGGCATAGCGTCTGTCGTGTCCCGCGCGGTCTTCTACGAAAGTGATGAGGTCTTTGTAACTTTTTATACTTGGAACTGAGACTTTAGTCTCAGCTTTTTGATGGGACTGAAGTCCCATTTCCGATAACGGCACTTTTTCATCCAAGATCGTACAGATTCTATCGACGATTTGAAGATTAGTTCTCTCGTTGCGTCCGCCGATGTTGTAGGTGTCGCCGTTTTTACCTTCGTGGTACACAAGGTCGATCCCTTTGCAGTGGTCAAGCACGTAGAGCCAGTCGCGGATGTTTTTGCCGTCGCCGTAGATAGGGATAGGATTGCCTTTGAGTGCATTTCTGATGATAGTCGGGATAAGCTTTTCGTCATGTTGCTTCGGTCCGTAGTTGTTGGAGCAGTTGGTTATGACGGTGTTCATGCCGTAGGTTTCATGGTAGGCTCTGATAATCATATCGCTCGACGCTTTAGATGCGCTGTACGGGGAGTTTGGAGCGTAAGGCGTGGTCTCGGTAAAAAGATCGTTCGGATCAAGGCTGAGTGTGCCGTAGACTTCGTCGGTGCTGATGTGGTGGAAGCGTGGGAAGCTAGATCCTGAATCAAGTTCAGGATGACGGCCGCCGTCATTGCGGACTTGATCCGCAATCTCGGAACGACGAAAACGCTCTTTATACGTAAACGGTTTTTCCATCCAGTATTTGTAGGCTACGTCGATAAGGGTAAAGGTGCCGTTGACGTTGGTCTGTACAAATACGCCGGGGTTTTTGATAGAGTTGTCCACATGGCTCTCTGCCGCAAAGTGAATGACGCCACGGACGTCGTATTCGTTAAAAATAAACTCTACAAGCTCACGGTTGCAGATATCCCCTTTGATAAATTTATAGCGGGGATTCCCTTCGCACTCTTTGAGGTTTTCAAGGTTACCCGCGTAGGTTAAAAGGTCAAGATTTACTAGGTTGTAATTCGGGTATTTTTCTAAAAAGTACGGTACAAAGTTTGAGCCTATGAACCCTGCGGTTCCCGTTAATAAAATCGATTGCATTATTTTCTTTCTCCTAATTTACGTAAACAATCATCCAAGCTATCTTTCCAGTAAGGGATGGTTATGTTGAACTCTTTTTTAATTTTTGCTTTATTAAGCAGCGAGTAGTGGGGGCGCACTGCAGGGGTTGGGTACTCTTTTGTTTCTATCGGATTGACTTGGCATGTCAGTTTTGCCATGCGCATAATCTCTTTGGCGAAGTCGTACCAGCTGAGCACTCCTTCGTTGGAGTAGTGGTAGATTTGCACCGCAGCCCTTGAATCGAGCTCAGGGTGGCTGAGAATATCCAAAATAGCCTGTGCCAAATCTCTTGCATAGGTCGGTGTTCCCACCTGATCGTAAATTACGCCAAGCTCTTGGCGCTCTTTGCCCAGTCGCAGCATCGTTTTTACGAAGTTGGCTCCGTAGCTGCTATAAACCCACGAGGTGCGGATAATAATCGCTCCTTTTGGCGCTATTTCGAGGATGGCATGTTCCCCATCGAGCTTCGTTTGCCCGTACACGCCGTTGGGTGCGGTGGCATCATCCTCTTTGTATGGCATGTAGTGTTTGCCGTCAAAGACGTAATCGGTGGAGATATGGATAAGCTTAAGCCCTTTTTCTTTTGAGAGTTTTGCCATATCTTTGACTGCAACGTGGTTAATGGCATCGGCGTTATACGCGTCCGTTTCGGCTTTATCGACGGCGGTGTAAGCGGCACAGTTGATGATGATGTCGATCTCGTTCGTGTCAATAAACTCCTCCATGGCATGGAAGTTTGTGATATCGAGTGCTTCTCGGTCGGTAAAGAAAAAAGTACTCTCTTGTGCAACTAAAGTCGCAGCTTTGTCTACAAGTTCTTTTATTTCAGAGCCTAGTTGCCCGTTTGCACCCGTTACTAAAATTTTACGCATAGTAGTTCACGCCGTAGGTAAAAATATCTTGTGTTTCATGCAGTTTGGGTTGGGTTTTGTCTTTTGCCGAAAGATTGAGTGCTTCGTGGGGAAGCTGCCAATCAATAGCCAAGGCGGGATCGTCAAACGCTATCCCACGGTCGTTTTCGGGGCTGTAGTAGTTGTCTACTTTATAAGCAAAGATCGTATCGTCCTCTAAAACCACGAATCCGTGAGCAAACCCTCGCGGCACTAAAAGCTGGCGTTTGTTCTCGGCGCTTAGCTCCACCGCTACGTGTTGCCCGAAAGTCGGGCTTCCTTTGCGGATATCGACGGCTACGTCAAGCACTTTTCCTTGGATGACGCGTACGAGTTTGGTTTGTGCGGCAGGGTGAAGCTGGTAGTGAAGCCCGCGCAGAACCCCTTTGCTCGATTTGCTTTCGTTGTCTTGGCAGAAGTCGATTTTATAGCCTAAAAACTCTTTGAGTTTATCGGCGCGGAATGTTTCTACGAAATAGCCTCTGGCATCGCCGTGGACTTTTGGCTCTACGATGACGACATCGGCGATAGAAGTTCTTGTAAACTGCATCTTATTTTAATCCTCTTGGCATGCTTGCGCGTTTAATGAGATATTGCCCGTATTGGTTTTTTTTCAGAGGTTCTGCAAGTTCCAAAAGTTTCTCCTTGGAGATGTAACCCATTTCGTAGGCGATCTCTTCGATACATGCCACTTTTAACGATTGGCGGTTTTCGATCGTTTGGATAAACTGGCTTGCTTCCAAAAGCGATTCGTGCGTTCCCGTATCGAGCCACGCATAGCCTCGCCCCATGAGTTCAACTTTGAGTCTTTGTTCATGGAGGTACATCTCGTTAAGCGTAGTAATCTCTAGCTCTCCTCTGGCAGAAGGTTTAACCTCTTTTGCTTTTTGCACCACATCGTTAGGGTAAAAATAAAGACCCACGACCGCATAATTACTTTTAGGATGTGTAGGTTTTTCTTTTATGCTTGTGACGTTTCCGTTCGGATCGAATTCTGCGACACCGTAACGCTCGGGATCGCTGACGTAGTAACCGAAAACGGTTGCTTTGTTCTCCTCTTTCGCATTTTTAACACTTTGTGCCAAAAGCTGGGTAAGCCCGTGCCCGTAAAAGATGTTGTCCCCGAGTACCAAACACGCGTCATCGCCGTTTAAAAACTCTTCACCGAGTAAAAACGCCTGTGCCAATCCGTCGGGGCTAGGCTGCACAATGTAAGAAAGCTGCATGCCAAGATCGCTTCCATCGCCAAGCAGATTGATAAAACTTTGCTGATCCTGCGGTGTCGTGATAATGAGCACCTCTTTGATCCCCGCCAGCATTAAAACCGAAAGAGGGTAGTAGATCATCGGCTTGTCGTAAATAGGTACAAGTTGCTTGGAAACCCCTTTGGTAATAGGATAAAGTCTTGTGCCGCTGCCGCCTGCTAAGATAATGCCTTTCATGCTATAAAAACCTTTTAAAAAAATATTCAAATTATAATGAAATTTGTTTCAAACGATGCTTAGTCCTGTAGCGACGTTCCGATAAAGTTCGTTACTTGTTCCGTGTAATTTGCCTTGTATGAAAACTTCTCACTATCGTGCATGCCAAGAAGATTGATAACAAGAAGATAACCTACGATAGCGTATATAAAATTAGAAAAATATTTGTTTAACCTTTTTTGTTGTGCATCGAAAAAAAACAATAAAGGAATCAACGTAAAAGGGAAGATCATAATAAGATGCCAGTAGTTAAAAACAATGGGGGAAAGTGCGGCACTTATGATGATGGCAAAAAAAGCTCCTACCATGTAAATAAGAAGCCATTGTTTGTCGTTTACATTTTGGTCATTACGAGTAAATAGAGTTTTTTTGACTTGTTGCCAAACATACCAATTTGCTTTCAACGTTATTAAAATTGTTAAAGCCCCTAGAGAAAAAACAATTGTTCTGTAGGTGTATTTTATAATCGTTTGTAGGCTTTCTATGGAAGTGACCCATTCAAAAGAAGCACCTAGAACAAGTTTGTTCGTAAAAATAAAAGAAGCGTAGCGTACCCAGTAGATGAGTGCTTTAAAAATAGGATAAACATGCACGGCTCCCCAGCCGATATAGCGCCCTTTATCGTCTTTGTGTTGGGAGGCAGAGATCGCTTGGTTATTTAATAATTCATAGAAATAAGGTATGAGCGAGGCAATGACAACTGCTCCTGCCGTGAAAATTCCGTACCAGTTGATTTGTAGAGAACGTTTATAAAAAAGATAAAGGGAGATAAAAACTAAAAGTATCCAAGAATAGTGGAGTTGCAATGCCATCCCTATGGAAAGTACATGCCAAAATGAATACCAAAAATTTTTAGAGCTATGCATTTTGTATGCCGACCAAAAATGAAGTGCCGCAAAGAAAAAAAGATAGGTCGGGTTGTAAAGGATGTTTTCAAATAAAAACCAAGGGTTCAGCCAGTATAAAACCAAAAAAGTGAGACGAATCTCTTGGGAAAAAATATTTTTAATCACGTGGTCAATCAGGAAAAACCCTATAATGCGTAAAAAAATTAAAAAAATCATAGGTGACCACGGAGAATCAATTAAAACCAAAGGGATTCCCACAATGTAAGAAGAGAGTGATCCGGGAACGTTGCCGACGGCACTTGCGGCGTTGCCGTAGTGAATCCATGTTCCGTTATGTGCACCCATATAACCTTTGAAAAGCATTTGGGTTTGATCGCCTGAAAGAATTTGATTATTTGCATACATAAAAGAGAGGATCAATCCTACAACGAAAAGAAAATAAAAAGTAAGCCGATAGTGCTTTAATAAAAAATTATTTTGCTGCATGAGGGGAGCCTTTTGTATTGAAAGTCCAAAAAGAGTGGATTATAAAAGTGAGAAGCGGGAGCGCAAATACGATGATGAGTGTTTGCAGGTAATGGTTTGTTTGCATAAAATTAGCGAGAGAATAAGCAGATAAAAATGCTCCTGCTTGTACGATGAAATATTTCAAAGCCTTCGTGAACGATATGGCATGTTGAAATACGAAATAGGACTGCATTACGTATGAGAAAATAAAAGCACTTAAAAAACCTGCGAGATTTGCCGTAAAAAGAGTCAAGCCTTCAAAGTGAAGGAGTGCAAAAGCAATCCCCGTATGGATTAAAGTAGCAAGAATTCCTAAAATGCCGTATTTAAAAAGTTTGGTGCCGAGTTTTTTCATATTTAAAGTTCAGCTTCTATAATATAAACAGGACGTTTTTTCGATTCTAGATATATCCTGCCTATATATTCTCCTAGAATGCCTATTCCCATAAGTTGGATTCCTCCCAAAAAGAGAACGACTGTTATAAGTGAAGCATATCCAGGGCTATCGACACCGAATAAAAGAGTCTTGATGATAATCCATGTTCCAAAAATAAAAGCAACAAACGCGGTAATGAACCCTATATAAAACCAAATCTTTAACGGTGCCGTGCTAAAGCTTGTAATCCCTTCGATCGCAAAATTCCAAAGTTTCCAACCGTTAAAGCTTGTTTTTCCTGCGAAGCGAGGTTCCCTTTTGTACTCGATCGTTGTAGTTTTAAAGCCTACCCACGCAAAAAGACCTTTCATGAATCTTTGGTTTTCCGGAAGTTTTTTTAGTTCATCTACGACTTTGCGGGACATTAATCGGTAGTCGCCCACATTTTGAGGCATGTCGATATCGGAGATTTTGCCGTGAAGTTTATAAAAGTACTCGGCACTTATTTTTTTTAAGAAGCTGTCTGAACTTCGGTCGGCTCTTTTTGCCAAAACGACATCGTAGCCTTCTCGGTATTTTTCTATAAATTGTTCCAAAAGTTGCGGGGGATCTTGCAGATCGACATCCATGGGAACGACGACTTCCCCGAGTGCATGGTCTATTCCTGCAGTGAGTGCGGCTTCTTTACCGAAGTTTCGAGAGAGATTTAAAATACGCACGCAAGGGTATTGTGATTTGAGTAAAACCATTTGAGTCAGGGTGTTGTCTTTACTCCCGTCATTGATAAAAATAATTTCATAAGTTATACTAAGTTTCTGTAATAGTTGCGTTAGAGTTTGTAAAAAATATTCTAAGACCTCTTCTTCATTGTAGCAGGGTACGACTAGGGAAAGAAATGGATATTCTTGGTTCAATGTAAAAGCCTTGCATAAAAATAAAACACAAAATCATAGCCTCATAACCCTAATATCTTTGTTAAACAAGCTTTTCTTTTCTTTTTGCTAGAATACGAAGAAAAATCTATCTATCGGAACACTTTTGAAACAAACAATTAAACGCTACATGCCATACATCAAAGAGTACAAACTTCAGTACGTCTTTGTTTTGCTCGGTATTTTGCTTACCGTAACAGCAACCGCTGCGACGGCACATATTATGCAGCCTCTCATGGACGATATGTTCATCGACAAAAAAGAGGATATGCTCTATCAGATACCTTTGATGCTTTTGGGAATCTACTTTATAAAATCGATCGGACGTTACGTGCAAACCGTATACATGAACTATATCGGGCAGCATATCGTCACCCGTTTTCGTGAGATTCTTTTGGCAAAGATTATCTCTTTGGATATGGTTTTTTTATATCTCAACCGCAGTGGGGAACTTATCTCTCGGGTGACGAACGATATCAGCCGCATTCAGTATTTCGTCTCCAACATGCTTCCCGAGCTTTTTCGGGAGTCGCTGACCGTCGTTGCCCTCATCGTTTACGTGATCTATCTTAACCCTTTGCTTGCTTTTTACTCTTTGATCGTGGTGCCTTTGATCATCTATCCGCTTATCATGATCGCCAGAAAACTGAAAAAATATTCCCACCGCTCACAAGCCAAAAATGCAGACGTTGTAACCCGTTTGACCGAGGTGTTCAACAACTCCGAGATCATCAAAGCCAATGCGACCGAAAAGCATGAGATGCAGCGTTTCTCGGAGCAAAATTGGCAGTTTTTTAAGATCAACATGAAGTCGGTGTACGTGGGCGAGATTGTTTCTCCGTTTATGGAGATCGTGGGTGCGGCAGGGCTTGCTGCGGTGATTTTCGTAGGCGGCCGCGAGGTGTATGAGGGGCGTATGAGCGTCGGGGAGTTTAGTGCTTTTCTCACCGCCGTCGGGCTCGTATTCCAGCCGATTCGCCGTATCGGAAGCATCTATTCAAAAATCCAAGATGCCATCGCGGCGAGCGAGCGGGTGTTTGAGATACTCGACACCAAAAGCCGCATTCAAGAGGGCACGCGGATCCTCAATGACGATATAAGGCATGTAGAATTTAAAAACGTACGTCTTAAATATGAGAACGCTTACATTTTGGACGGGATCGATTTTACTATCAATGCGGGGGAGAAGATAGCAGTCGTAGGGGACAGCGGGGGCGGAAAATCGACCTTTATCAATATGATTTTGCGCTTTTACGATCCCGACGAGGGGGGCGTGTACGTCAACGGCGTCAACATCAAAGAGTACGAAAATAACTCCTATAAAAACCATATCTCTTTGGTGAGCCAGCGTATCTATATTTTTCAAGACACCCTTGCGGCAAACGTGGCATACGGGCAAGAGATCGATGAACAAAGGGTGTATGAGGCGCTTGAATATGCCGATGCAACGGCGTTTGTAAACAACTTAGAACACGGGATATACACGAAAATGGAGGAGTTCGGCTCCAATCTCTCCGGCGGGCAGCGTCAGCGTATCGCCATCGCCCGTGCCATCTACAAACATGCCTCGCTTTTGTTGTTTGACGAGGCGACTTCGGCGCTTGACAACGAGAGCGAAAAGCGAATCCAACATGCCATGGATAGCTACACCAAAGATAAAATTACAATAACGATCGCCCATAGGCTCAGCACCATCGAACATGCCGACAAGATCGTCGTGCTTCAGCAAGGACGCATCGTGGCATGCGGCACCCATGAAGAACTTTTGGTGAGTTCAGCAGTTTATAAGCGTTTAAGCGGAAAATTTGAACACTAAATTCGTAAATGGACGCCTATGCCCAAGCTTAAAAAAATAGAGCTCTCAAAATCTTTTCGACCGATCGACGTCTCTTTTTTTAAAGAGGGGGATACGATCACGTTTGATTGCTACGTGCAGCGTTTTTACGGCTTTGTGATCGTAATCGAAGCGGGAACGGTGATCGCACAAAAACATTTGAAAATTTTGCAAAATGCGGCGCGCCATTACGTCGTGTGTACGGAGTACGAACATTATTTGCAGATGCACTCGCATGCCCAAACGACGCAGGTGAAGAGCATCACGAAAAAAGAGCTTAAAAACGATGGGTTGGCATGTTATGAAACTACCGATGCAAAGCTCGATGTTTTGTACCGATCTGCTATTGAAGAGATGGAAAAGTTTTTTGAGGAAGATAAAAAAATCGATCAGGAGTATCTCGAAGAGCTTTTGTATAACTACATCTTATTGTTTAAAAAAGACGCTTCGGTGTTTCGGCTCATTATGAACACGATGAGCAGAGAGGACAGACACGCGGTACATGCGGTAAATGTCGCATTGCTCAGCCTTGCACTCGGCAATTTCTTCAACTACACCCTTTCGCAAATGAAGTTTCTCGCACTTGCAGCTGTTTTGCACGACATAGGGGAAAAAGAAGTCGACGGCGGCATCTATGCCAAAAGTGCGCCGCTTAGCCACGCAGAGCTTGAGCAGATACAAACCCATCCCTCCCACAGCTACTATTTGGCACTCGAGATGGGTATAGCCAACCGTGCGATTTTAGACGCAATCAAATCGCATCACGAGTTTGTGGACGGTTCAGGGTATCCCGAAGGGCTTCGCGGGCAGAGAATAAGCGATTTTACGCAGATAATCACCGTTAGCGATATCTTTGAGGGCATGAGCAGTAAACGAACCTACCGCAATAAAAAAAGTGCGCTCCAGACCCTTAAAACTATTAAAACCGAGTTTAAAAACAAGCTGCGCCCCAAGATCGTCGAGGGGTTGATTCGCTTGTTCCAAGAGAGCTATACGGGCTAAGAATAGAAATTAATCCCTTCTTCAACACTTTTTAGAGATAATCGCACCAACTTAAGAAGACGGATTGCCATGTTAGACTTTGCTAAATTTATCAAATATTCCAAACCGGGACCCCGCTATACGAGCTACCCCACCGCATTGGAGTTCGGCGATAGCTTCGCCTACGATGCGTATATCCAAAAGATCGAATCGCTTGATGCTTCGCGCCCTTTGAGCCTCTATTTTCACCTCCCTTTTTGTAAGAACGCCTGTTATTTTTGCGGCTGCAACGTCGTATTTACCTCCAAAGAGGAGAAAATGACGCGCTACATCGATTATCTAAAGCGCGAACTTGCAATCCTTTCGCGCCATCTCGATATGAAGCGCGAAGTGATCCAGATGCATTTCGGCGGCGGCACGCCTACTTTTTTCAATGCCGCGCAACTCGATGAGGTGATCAAAGAGATCAAATCCTATTTCCCCAATTTTCGTGCAGATGCCGAGATAAGCTGTGAGATCGATCCGCGCCATATCGACGAGGATCAGATGAAGGTTTTAAGCCAAAACGGCTTTAACCGCGTGAGCTTCGGTATCCAAGATTTCAACGAAAAAGTACAAACCGCCGTCCACCGCGTGCAGCCTTACGACATTACCAAAGCGGCGATGGATTTGGCACGCAAATACAACATGGTTTCGGTCAACGTTGACCTTATCTACGGGCTTCCGTACCAAAATTTAGAGACTTTTAAAGAGACGTTGCGTCTCTCCCTTTCTCTCAATCCCGACCGTTTTGCCGTGTTTAACTACGCCCATGTGCCGTGGCTGAAAAAAACGATGCGCAAGATTGACGAGACGACCCTGCCGCTCCCCGATGAGAAACTCTCCATTATGCAATACACCATCGATTACTTAACCCAAAACGGCTATAAGATGATCGGAATGGATCACTTTGCAAAACCCGAAGATGAACTTTTCCGTGCCATCGAAAAAGGGGAGCTGCATAGAAACTTCCAAGGCTACACCACCAAAGGGGGTGCGGATCTCATCGGCGTGGGGCTTACCTCTATCGGCGAGGGTGTGGACTATTATGCGCAAAACTTTAAAGATATGCACGCGTATGAAGAGGCGATCGATGCAGGGAGATTGCCGTTTGAGCGCGGTATAGTGCTTAATGAAGACGACAAAATCCGCCAGTACGTCATCATGGAGCTTATGAGCAACTTCAAACTCGACATCAAACGGTTTGAGAAGCTGTTTGGCATAGATTTTACAACCTATTTCGCCGATGCGATCGAGGCATTAAAACCCTTTGAAGCGGAAGAGCTTGTAAGCATCGACGAAGATTTTATCAAATGCAGCGAGACGGGAACTTTGCTTATCCGCAATATAGCGATGCCGTTTGATGCGTATATGAAAAAGCACGCCCAAAGCGCGAAAACATTTTCAAAAACGGTGTAAACAATGGACAAAAAATTAGACGATATTTTTGACTTTACCCAAACGAGTGACGCTTGTGTCAAATGCGGCAAGTGTATCCCCGTGTGTACCATCCACAACGTCAATCCCGACGAGGTTACCTCGCCGCGCGGGTTTATAGACCTTCTTGGTGCGTACAAACGGGGGCATTTAGAGCTGGATAAAACGGCAAAAGACATATTCGAGAGCTGCTTTTTGTGTACCAACTGCGTCGACGTGTGCCCCAAAGCGCTTCCTACCGATATGGTGATCGAACAAGCGCGCGCAGATATCGCGCAAAAGTTCGGTATCGCTTGGTACAAACGCCTTTTCTTTATGCTTTTGCGCCACCGTTGGCTTAATGACCTTGCCTTTAAACTTGGTTGGACGTTTCAAACCTGCGGCTTTAAGATTCGCGCCGATATCGATTCGATGAGTTCGCGATTTAACCTGCCGATGCTAAAAACCGACAGACTTTTACCGAGTTTGCGCAAAAAATCGTTTTTAAACTCCCACGAGGAAAACATAAACAACGGCGGCAAAAGAAAGGTCGCGGTGTTTATCGGGTGTTTGGCAAACTACAACTACGTCGATATAGGCGAGTCGCTTTTAGAGATTTTAAAGGCGCTTGAGATCGATGCGTTTTTGGCAAAAGATCAAAAATGCTGCGGTGCACCTGCCTATTTTACGGGGGATTTTGCGACGGTCGATAAAAATGCCAAACATAATATCGAGTATTTTGAAAAGTTCGGCGACGATATAGAAGCGATCATCGTCCCCGAGGCGACCTGTAGCGCGATGCTGAAAATCGACTATGAACATTTTTTCCACGATCAGCCCGAGTGGCTCGAACGTGCGAAAAAGATTAAAGGGAAAATCTTTATGGCGACCGAGTGGCTCCAGCATCACACCCATTTAGAACATCTTTTGGCTTCAAAGAAAAAACAAACACAGGTGGTAACCTACCACGACCCGTGCCATGCCAGAAAGATGCAGGGTATCTACCAAGAGCCGCGTAATTTGGTAGGTCAAAACTATAAAATCGTGGAGATGAGCGATCCCAATGCTTGTTGCGGTTTCGGCGGGATCACGATGCAAACGGAGAAATACCGCTTCGCACAAGCCGCAGGCAAGCCAAAAGCCGCGATGATCGGCAAAACGGGTGCGGACGTTGTTACGGCAGAGTGCAGCGCATGCCGTATGCAGATCAACAACTCGATGCACAACGCAGGGGTCGAGACGGTGTTTAAAAACCCTATCGAGCTGATCGCCGAAGCGTTAAGAAAGTAACATGCCAAACAACGCTTGGAACCATATATACGAGACGTTTGACCCGATAGCGTTTCATATCTTCTCTTTCCCCGTGCACTGGTACGGGATGATGTACGTTTTGGCTCTCGTGAGCGCGCTTTACATCGGAAAGTATTTTATCAAACGCGATAAACTTGATTTTAAAGAGGGTGCGCTCGATATCTATTTTATCTACGTCGAAGTGGGGGTTATTTTAGGTGCGCGCCTTGGGTATATCCTCTTTTACGACGATAACACCCTTTACTACCTCACGCAGCCTTGGCAGATATTTAACCCTTTTGTAAACGGCGAATTCGTTGGTATTCGCGGCATGAGCTACCACGGAGCGGTCGCGGGATTTTTGCTTGGAACCTACCTGTTTTGCAAAAAGCACAAAGAGAGTTTCGGCAAATTGATGGATCTCGTCGCGATCTCGGTTCCTCTTGCATTTGTTTTCGGAAGAATCGGCAATTTTCTCAACCAAGAGCTTATCGGGCGCGAAACCGACGTGGCATGGGGTATCTACGTCGATGGAGTTTTGCGCCATCCCTCACAGCTTTACGAAGCGGTTTTGGAAGGTTTCGGGGTGTTTTTCGTGGTGTATCTTTACCGAAAATACCAAAGATTTACGGGAGAACTTCTTCTTGTGTACGGCTTTAGCTACGGAATATTTCGCTTTTTGGCGGAGATTTACCGCGCGCCCGATGCGCATATAGGGTATATCTGCTGCGGTGCGATCACCCAAGGGCAGGTGATGAGCCTTGGCATGAGCGTTTTGGCGCTTGGATTATGGTTTTATTACGATAAAAAAGAAAAGAGAAAAGTGTAACGGGATATTTTGGCTAGACCCTGAATCGAGTTCAGGGTGACATAATCTTTCACAGGTCGTCATCCTGAGCTTGACTCAGGATCTAATTTTTCCTTTCGGTGTAGTGAAGATTTTTATCTTTGTGCACCGAGTGTTTCCAAAAATGGTTCACCGCCCAGTAGGCACTGAGCGAACCCACGACCGAATAAAACGAAGCCCCCACGTACAGCTGCACGAAAATCGTATCGAGATTTTCGCTAAACCACTCCATACTCATCTCAACGGGCGCTACTTCGGTACCGAGTAAAAACGACCCCGTGAGGTACTCTATGTAGTACATCGGCGGCATCGTAAAAGGGTTGGTGATCCAGCACATAGCAAGCCCGATAGGGACGTTAAAACGAAAAAACGGCATAAAAGCCAAAACGGCAAGCATCTGAAAAGGCATCGGGATAAAAGCGATGAATATCCCTAAAAATACGGCACGCGACACCATTTTTCGGTTGGTAGAGAGAAATTCGGGCGGGATGTTGTATTTTTTTATGAAATCTTTGATTTTTTCATGTTTACTGGTTTTTTTAAGGGTTTTTCTAATCATTGATAGAACCATATTTGAAAGTTGGTGAATTATAGCAAAGAGAACTGATTTTTGGGATAATATGCTAAAATTTCATATATAAAATAAGGGTGTAAGATATGTCATTTGAAAAACTAGGGTTGATAAAACCTCTCCTCGATGCGATCGGGGAATCTGGCTACAGCGAACCCACGAACATCCAAAATAGGGCTATCCCTCTCGTGTTGCAAAAATACGATATTTTCGCGACCGCCCAGACGGGTACGGGGAAAACGGCGGCATTTGCGCTCCCGCTTTTGCAACGCCTTCGCAAAACCGCTCCCGAAGCGCGTAAACTTCGCGCACTCGTGATTGCGCCTACGCGCGAGCTTTGCGTACAGATACACGACGATTTTGAAACCTACGGCAAATATATGGGGCTTCATATCGACCTGATCGTTAGCGGCAAAGATATCAATACCCAAAGAAAACGTTTAAAAAGTGGCGTCGATATCGTGATTGCCACGCCGGGACGTATTTTGGAACTTGCCGAGAGCGGTTTGTCTTTGAACGATATAGAGATTTTCGTTCTCGATGAAGCGGATAGAATGCTTGATATGGGGTTTGTCAAAGAGATCCGCAAAATCCATCCGCTGCTTCCCAAACGCCACCAAACATTGCTTTTTAGCGCGACCTACAGCGAAAAGGTGCGCAGGCTCTCCAAGCTTATCCTTACAAAACCCGCTTTTATAGAGAGTGCGAAGAAAAACTCTACGGTAGATACGATCAACCAGATCGCCTACCGCGTCGACGAGGACAAAAAAGCGGCTCTTACCTCGTACCTGATCGGTTCGCGTAACTATCCTCAGGTTTTGGTGTTTACTCGCACGAAAACAAGTGCCGACGCACTCGTGGCGGAGTTGTTAAAAGACGGGCTAAAAGCGGGGGTGATCCACGGCGATAAAACCAAGGCAAACCGTTTAAAAACCCTCGATCAGTTTCGCGAGGGGAAACTGCGCGTACTCGTTGCGACCGACATCGCTTCGCGCGGGCTTGATATCGAAGAGCTGCCTTACGTAATCAACTACGAACTCCCCTCGGTTCCCGAAGATTATGTTCACAGGGTGGGGCGCACGGGGCGTGCAGGGCGTGAAGGGGAAGCGATTACGCTGATCGACATCTACGAGAAATACGACATCAAGGATATCGAGCGGGTTATCGGCAAGAAGATCCCAAAAGAGACCGTTGCGGGGTTTGAGCCAGATCCGACGATTCGACGAGAAGACCGCGAAGAGGTAAAACTCAAGTCCGAACACAAAAAACCCGAAGAGAAGCGGTTTAAAAAATCGACCAAAAAAGCGCCGACGCAAAAGAAACGTAAAACGACGAAGCGGGGCTAAAGCACGCTTACGTTGATGGCATGTTGCCCTTTTTCGCCCTCTGCAACCTCGTAGGAGACGCGTTGCTCTTTTTGCAACTCAACGCGCTCGTTTTTAAAGAGCTTGATAGAGCGAAAGTGCACGAAAATATCCTCCGATTTATCGTCTTGCGCGATAAAGCCGTACCCTTTTACCGCATCAAACCATAAAACTTTTCCTGTTTTCATCTATTTGCACCTATCTTAAAAAAAGTTCGCGATTATAGCATAGAGTTGTTTTGGCATGCCAAACGTGTTTAAAAAAAACATGCCAACCAGATCGTCTCTTGATGCGGGGTTGTCCATGAAACCTTGTGCTTGAGGCGGGCGGGGATGTAATAATAATCCCCTTTTTGCAGTCGTACATCTTCGCGCATCTCAAAACTCAAAACCGCTTCCCCCTCTAAAACTATGACCCATTCGTCCTTCGCTTGGTCGTACCACCCCTCTTTGGGCGAGGCGTGTCCGCGGGAGACGATGCGCTCTATTTTGATAGTCGGATTTTGAAAAAGGGTTTCAAAAAACTCTTCGGCACTTTTTGGGGGTATGTTTTGGTAGATATTTGTCGTTTTCATGGGAGTATTATAGTAAAATGCGGCATGTTTAAAGATTATATTTTAGAGATTCTCTACAAAGACGAATACCTCGTTGCCATCAACAAACCAAGCGGACTTTTGGTGCATAAATCTATGATAGATCGCCATGAGATCTATTTTGCCATGAAGATGCTGCGCGACCAAATAGGGCAGTATGTGTATCCCGTCCATCGGCTAGACAAGCCCACCTCGGGAGTGCTTTTGTTTGCGCTTGATGGCGAGACGGCGCGCCTTTTGGGGGAGCAGTTTAGCGCACATGCCATAGAGAAAACCTACACGGCTATCGTGCGCGGTTATATCGAGGAAGCGGGGGTGATCGATCATCCGCTCGAAGAGAAGCACGACAAGATTACGGACAAACATGCCAAAGAGAACAAAGGGGCGCAAGAAGCGCTTAGTGAGTACCAAAGGTTGGATACCGTCGAGGTGCCTCATGCGGTCGGGCGTTATGCGCAAACCCGCTATTCCCTTGTAAAGCTCATGCCAAAAACGGGGCGCAAACACCAACTGCGCCGCCATATGAAACATATTTCGCACCATATTTTAGGCGATACGAAGTACGGACGGGGGGAACACAACACGTTTATCCGCAGCGAGTACGGGTGCGAGAGGCTGCTCTTACATGCCATAACGCTTCAAATAACCCACCCCTACACAGGGGAGGAACTGCTATTTCGCGCTCCTTACGATGCGACGTTTTTAAAGATGTTTCAAGCGTTTTCTTGGGAGAAACACGCGCTGACGTAGCCGACAACCCGCGAGGTGTCGCCGCTGGCATCGGCACTCGTGCGGTAATCGAGCAGATGCGGGGAGAGAGAGTGTTTTTTGGCACTTGAGATTATCGCCTCTACCCCTAAAATGCCGCATGCCTCGCATCCGCGATGGAGCAGTGAAATATCGAGCGATTCTATGGCATGCAGACAAATACTATCGAGTTTATTTGCTTCCTCTTGGGTGTAAAAATGGCTGAGATCGGTGCTGATGATTACCCCCGTATCTTTTAGAGAGAGGGCAAAGTCGATAATCTCGCTTAAATATGCGGGGGAGGTGCGCCCGTAAATAATCTCGGTGATCTTGGCATGCGGCATGTAGTGTTTGATAAAAGGAAACTGCACCTCGGTGGAGTGTTCGGCGTGGATGATGGTGCGGCTCAGTCCAAAACGTGCGGTGAGGGCTTCATGCAGTTCTTGTGCAAAGGCGATGTCTCCAAGGGGGGTTTCGTAGCTTCGCGCTTCGCAAAGGCTTACCCCCTCAAGCGCAACACGGTGGGAAGGTCCGATAACAAGGAGGTTGCTCAAGCCGCTTTGTGCAAGTACTCGGTACGCCGCATTGGCGCTAAACCCTGAGTAGATATATCCTGCGTGGGGAACAACAACCGCCTTGGCATGTACTGCGGGGAGGGTGATGTTTTCTTCGTCCAAAACGGCATTGAAATGTTCAAAATAACGCTCAATCTCAACCGCTCTTGCGGGATAAAAAGTTCCGTTTACGCTCATCTCTCTTCTCATTGCGACTCCTTAAATTGCACTAAAAACATTGCCAAGATGCACATGCTCAATCCCGAAACTTTTGGCTATCTCGCGTGCACGCTCCATCGTGGAGAGTTTTGTGGCATGGGTAGAGAGCATCTTATAATCGGGATGAAACGCACTTAAATGCCAAGGAATATCGCATCCGAGCTCCTCTGCCATAAAGCGCGCCATCTTCTCTATCTCTTCGTCCGAATCGTTGTTATCCGGTACCAAAAGGGTGGTCACCTCAAGATGGATAGGGCTGCGCGCCAAGAAACGAAGAGTATCCAAAACCCCGTCCAAATCCGCTTTGAGCACCTTTTTGTAGTATTCATGGGAAAAACTTTTAAGGTCTATATTTGCCGCATCGACCCAAAGCACCATATCTTCAAGCACTTCGGGGGATTCAAATCCGTTGGAGACGAAAACGTTTTTAAGCCCGTGCTCTTTTGCGAGCATTCCTATGTCTCGGGCGTAGGGGTAGAAGATGGTGGGTTCGTTGTAGGTGTAGCTGATGCTTTGGGTTTTGTGTTTGAGTGCCAAATCTACGAGATCTTGCGGCGTATAAACGATGCTTGTATCGATCGCGCTTGTTTGACTGATAGAGTAGTTTTGGCAAAACGGACAGCGGAAGTTGCATCCGACCGTCCCCAAAGAGAGTGACGTGGAACCCGGCAAAAAATGGTAGAGCGGTTTTTTTTCTATGGGGTCGATATGCACGGCGCTTGGGTGGTTGTAGGTTTTATTGATAAACTTGCCCCCTTCGTTGAAGTTAGTACCGCAGATACCGTGCTTGCCCTCTTTAAGGGTGCAGTAGTGGCGACAAAGCAGGCAGGTTATGGCATGTTCATCTTTATAGCGGCTGTATTGCATCGAATCTCTCCTCGATCGCCTCGACTCGGTAGGTGTAGATTTCAGGGTGGTAGGCAAAGATAGTAGGGTTGGTGCCCGCCTTGTAGCTAAGATGTTCCAAAAACTCTTTCGGATTGGGCAGTTGCTCCCAAACTTGCGGTAAAAAGGTTCCCTGATGGGCGCCGTAGCGTAAGATAAGCCCATCCGTATGCGGGTGTATTTTTTGCACCAGATCGTCGTAATCTTCGTAACGAAGCAAGCGCGGCGGGGTCAAAACCGAAACTTCAAGTTCTAAAAAAGGGAATTCGCTCGGCGTGAGCGGCTCAAAACGGGGGTCTGAAAATGCCGCGGCTTGGGCATTGTGATAGATATCTTCAAACAATGAGCGATGCGCGATAAGCGAGCCGATACACCCGCGTAGCTCTTTGTTTTTGTGCAGGGTAACAAAACAAGCCCCATCCTCTGACAAAAAAGGGCGGGCTTTGCATAAAGTCTCCTCGTCTACCGTAACGCTTTCGTCGAAATATTCTAAAATCGATGTTTTTGCAATGGAAAGAAGTACCTTGTCCACCATAGAACACCCCTTGCATACTCAAGAATTTAGCAGATAGTGTAGCATAAAAATCAAAAATCTGCCCGAATACGGCTTGATGGCGTACGAACTTTAGACGCTAAGAGAGTACCCCTCCGGCGGAAGAGGTTCGCCGAAATAATACCCCTGAAGCAGGTCGATCTCAAGCTCTTTGACTTTTTGTGCGATCTCTTTGGAGCTGACAAACTCTGCTATCGTCTTGATACCCGTTTCTTTGGCAAAACGTATAAGGGAGCGTGCCATCGTTTCGACGTTATTGTCGAGGTGGAGTTTTTCGATGATGGAACCGTCTATTTTGATGTAGTCGATATCGAGTTTGATGAGGTTGGTGAAGTTGGAGTAGCCGCTTCCGAAATCGTCGATCGCTATTTTACATCCGTAACTTTTGACTTCGGAAATAAAACGGTTGACGAGTTTGTAGTCGAGTATCTCTTCTGATTCGATGATTTCGAAGGTTATTTTCGCACCGCCGTATTTTTCAAGCCTGTTTTTAATGTAAGCGACAAGCTCCTCGGAGATGATGTTTTGGTAGGTGAGATTGATCGAGACCTTGATATCGTTTTTCGATGCGATAAGGAAGATTTTTTGCAGCAACTGTCTCGTAAAGTTCTCGAAAGTTTTATCTTCTCTGGCGACATCCAAGAAGAGGTAAGGGGGGACGATGTTGCCTTTGTTGTCTATGATACGCGCGAGTGCTTCGTATTTGACGATTTGCTCCGTTTTAGCATCGACGAGCGGCTGAAAATAGGGGATGATATTATCGTTTTCAAGCGCTTTTTGGTAGGTGTTGAGGTTTTTTATTTTGTCGATTTTGAGATTGTTTTGTATCTGGCTCTCTTCGAAAACGGCGTAGTTTTTCGTGCTTAAAAATGCGTTTTGGAGTGCATGGTTGGCTTTGCGCAGAATTTGATCTTTGCCGTAAGCCACCCCTGCGGTGTAGGAGATCGCTATATTGACGTTTTCTTTTGTTTCAAGGTCGCAACAGACCCTTGAGGTTAAAACGGAGTGGATAAGGATCGAAAAATAAAAATCGAATTTAACTTTGTCTTTGACCAAGATCGCAAATTCGTTGACGTTTAAGCGGTAGATCGTGATACTCTCGTGCGCAAAAAACTGTCTTAGAATTTTTGCCTTTTGCACAAGAAGATTATCGATAAAGTCGTTACCGTAGTGTTCGTGGTAGTGACTAAAGTCGTTGATAAAAAGCAGAATCAGCATAGCATCCTCTTGCAGCGCTGCGAGGTCGGCGTTTAGTATGACGCGGGTTGGAAGCTGGGTGGTGATGTCTATCTCGGCAAGCTCGGAAGATTTCGTCAGATGGGTGCTGAGTTTAAGAGCGTTGCGTCCGCTTTGCTTTGCCAAAAAGAGATTTTGATCGGCGATATTGTAGATATCGTGGAGTGTATAGCGCCCGTTTTTCAAAGAGACGCTAGTAGCGCCGATGGAAACGGTCACATACTCGGATATCTTGCTTGTGGCATGTTCGATCTTCAGCTCGGCTATTAGTCTTTGGAGATTTTTCACGTACGCTTCAAGTTCCGCTTCCGTAATATCTTCGATAAGTATTCCAAACTCTCCGCCCCCTAAACGAAAGAGGTAGTTTTTCTTATCGCAAGGAATATCACGGAGCATATTTGCGATTTTAAAGAGGAGAACATCGCCCCTTTGGTAGGTGTAAAAAAGGTTGTATGCATCAAAATAATCTATATCGAAAAGGAGAAATCCGATGGTTGCTTGTTTCTCCTTGGCATGTAAAAAAACACTCTCAAAAATTTCGTTGAAATAGCGTCGGTTGTAAAGTTCGGTGACGACGTCGGTTTTGCTCCACGCCTCAAGCGATTTTCTGTCGCTAATATCTTCACGCACCGCGCAGTAGCCTATTTTTTTCCCCTCTGCGTTAAAAAGGGGCTCGATCGTGACTTTGATCCAGTGGGTGATCCCCGCTTTGTTTTTGTTTTGCAGCTCTCCGACGTAAGTTTTGTCCGCTTTAATGGTTTTCCAAAGGGTGGCAATTTGCTCTTGATCGATATTGGGGTGTTTGAAGATACTATGGTTTTTACCCACTACATCTTCGCGTGCATACCCCGTAAAGTCAAGGTACGCCTGCGTGATATAGGTGATGTTGCCCGCCAGATCGGAACAGCTAAGCAGTATGTGTTTGTCAATGATTCCGTTGAGTTCTAAAAGGTTGCCGATCGCATCAAAGTAAGTCGGAGTAGAACTCTTTGGCATGTGGCCTCTTTGTGTTGAAATCATTGTCTTAATGATCGAAAATTATAGCAGTTGTTTTAAATAAAGAATCTTAAAAATTTAAAAATCATTCAAGCGTAAAATATATCGGAGGGTCGTAAAAAAAGATGATTACAAAAGTGTTTGTTAGGAAGAGTGAAAAAGTGGCTCCGGATACTGGATTCGAACCAGTGACCAAGTGATTAACAGTCACCTACTCTACCGCTGAGCTAATCCGGAATGTTTATTGAGGTCGAAATTATACGTAAACATGCCAAAAAAGTCAAGCT
>Ga0265295_1003116_pt1 | contig 24757 bp, 26 predicted proteins | sample Munlansysbiofilm_FD_192503 | JGI IMG/M metagenome (GOLD analysis project Ga0265295, IMG submission 192503) | Leachate microbial communities from a municipal landfill in Southern Ontario, Canada - Methane capture system biofilm | ecosystem: Engineered > Solid waste > Landfill > Unclassified ... | reverse complement strand
TTCAGGAAAAGCTTGTTTTGGTTGCATTCTTATTGAACAAGCAGAACATATTTTCCAGAGCATATAATCAAAATCATTACCAAGCAAAATGATGAACTTTTATTGTCGACCTGCGGAATGTGAGATTTAGATATAGAAACATTTGCTATGAAGATGTTTAAAGCTGGTACTTCTTTAGAAGGATCTTCCCCTAAAGAAATTTTAAATCAAGATTTTAAAGAGTTTAGCATAGATGGAAATAGAATAGGAATATCTCAAATCTTCACAATGGATGCTGGAAGCTTAAAAAAAATAAAGAATAAGTTAATTGATCTTATGGAAGAACAAGCAAAGGATAATAAATTTTTATATTATATATTGATGCTGACAGATATATATAATGAGGGCTCTGAAATGGTAGTTGTAGGGGAAAATAAAGAATTAATAGCCAAAGCATTAAATGCTGATATGGAGGATAATTCTTTTTATGTGAATGGAGTATTATCTAGGAAAAAACAAGTGGTACCACCTATCACAGAAATGCTTTCAAACATAATATAAATATAAGGTATTGTTAATGTTTGTGAGGTTAAATGTCTGAATAATCAGCTCTGTAGTTTTGCAAATATTAAATCATGGTACAACCTATATGAATAAAATTTGAAAGTTGGTTAATTTCTACTAACTTTATATATTATTTCAGATAGATTTATCTTATAGTTTAGCATTCGATACTCATATATGAATCAAAGTAAAAAGAGTTATATAAAAATAGTATAATATTATTATAAACTTTATATTAAATTTATATTTAAATTTTATTTTTTATACTATGTTTAGATTGTAACTAAATAATATTACATATCAATGTATTGTCAAATATACACTAATCATGATTATGTGTAACTAAAAAAAATCACTCATACCTAAATTAAAAGTTAAATCATCTAAAAAAATTAAAATGCTGCAGTAGATTAGATTTACATCATTTCATAAAAAGTAGATTCAAATAGAAACTTTATTATGTGGAAACTCTCTACCATAAATAGATGATACTTGAAAAAAACGAAATGGTGCCTAAGTCTTCTAAATACACAGGATACAGTAGGAACAGACATAGAACTCTTCAATTCTGTGCTATCTTATTTTTGTTTTTCATCCTGATACCAAGCTGCTGCGCAAGTGAATCAGTTGAAATAAATCCCGTAAACACACCACAAGGTGCTGTTATCCTTATTATTGATGGACTCAGTTCCTGTTATGTGTATCCAGAGTATACGCCTTTTGCAATTGATGGCAGTGAACTGGAAAAAGCCAATCCTGAAAATATGTTACAGATATTTGATCAGAGTTGCAGGGTACTGGATGTGGTAGCCCCACAGACGTTCACAGAAGGAGGGCACTCAGTTATTGCCACAGGATACTCAAAAGCAGATAGTGAATTTGTGGCCTCGTTTGGAACAACAATATACGATGTGGCGCATGATAGTGGATATCTCACTTTTGCCATCATGCAGAAAGGTGATTCTGCAGGCATGCGTAGCAAGCAAAATGCGATAATTCACGATGCAGCTAACTCAATAAACAATCCGGAAATGCTCACAGAAACAAATATATTTTCCGGGACAGACAAAAACATATCCCTTGATGTTGCAGGCATGATGCAGGAACATTCACTTGGATTACAGAAACAACTTGATCAGTATCCTAAAGGCTCACAGGAAAGATACGACATATATGATGTATGGGCCATTGAAACTGCTATTGAACTGATAGATATTATGGAAACAGAGTACCGAGACCAACACTACCTCCTCACAATAAATGTAGGTGCCGTGGATTCTGCAGGCCATTACAAAAAAGATAGCGGTTACATTGCAAGCATAGAAGGCATAGACGCTGCGACCATGGATCTTTACGAGATATGTCAGGAGAATGATGTAGCCTTTATTCTTACAGGTGACCATGGAATGAGTTTTCCAACAGTAGACTCGCGTGGAGGGCATCAGTCTGATAAGTATTCTGTAATGGATGAGTCACAGAAGGTGCCGCTGGTCATTGCAGCAAAAGATGTTGATAGCAGTGTAATAGAAGGTCGCTTTGGGCAGGAAGATTTTGCACCCACTATGCTTGAAGTACTTAACCTTCCCGGAAATCTAAGGGCTGCTGATGGCACAGTCATCCCTGTCAAAGATTATGTGAACGTGAAGATCAATGTACCTGAAAAAGGGGAACTCATTTTGATGAAAAATGATGAAATCCTTTTTGAAAATATCATCCACGATACTATTTCATTGCTTGGACTGGAACAGGATACTGACTATGTTCTCAAATATGTATCCACATCAGACTCAAATGACGTTATGGAACAGGTCATTAACACAGAATCCAGTATGATTGTGAACATGTTCGCCTCACCAAAACAATCCACAAGCGATAAATCCTTTAAGAACCCTCGCTATATAGTAGGGGGAAGCCTTATTGGAATTGTAAATCTTGCCGGGCTTGTAATGATACGCAAGATCTTGAAAGAATAGATTAATCTGGAATAAACTAATTGGCTGTTTATTAATTTTTAAGAGGAATAAGATGATACCTGCTGAATTTCTTGTGGTTTTCTTTGGACTTGTGGCAGCTATATGCTGGGGTGCCGGTGATTTCAGTGGCGGATTCGCCTCCAAACGTGCAAATGTCTATAGTGTTGTTCTGATAACTCAAATAGTAGGAGTTTTCCTTCTTGCAACTTCGGCTTATCTGATGGCAGAAGAAATGCCATCTCTTGGCAGCATGATTTGGGGAGCCATTGCCGGAGTTTTCATCAGTATCGGGCTTCTGGCACTTTACCGTGGTCTCTCGCAGGGACGGATGGGATTTGTGGCACCAATTTCTGCAGTAATAGCTGCTACCGTACCGGCAATTTACGGTTCATTCTATGAAGGATTACCTGCGGTTCACCAAATGGTCGGTTTTGCTTTTGCACTTGTAGCAGTCTGGCTCATTGCCGGTGGAGGAGACGAAAACAGGGAAATTAAGCGCACAGACCTTGTACTCCCATTGATTGCCGGAATGGGATTCGGACTGTTTTTCATATCCATTGACAAGGCCAGCGATACGGCTGTATTCTGGCCTCTTACTGCTGCAAGAATAGCAGCTGTGATAGCATTGATTATATTTATAGCATCAAGCAAACAGGTGTACCTCCCACCTAAAAATGTCCTCCCTGTAATTATCATTGCAGGAATCTTTGACACAGGAGGAAACACCTTTTTTGCCCTGGCTTCCCAAGCTGGCAGGCTCGATATCGCCTCCATTATCACTTCCCTTTATCCTGCAGGTACAGTGTTGCTTGCATGGATAATACTGAAAGAAAAGTTGTCTTTAAAACAATGGATAGGAGTAGCTGTTGCCATGCTTGCAATAGTGTTCATTTCGGTCTAAGAATATATGCTATATGCTTTTATCCAGGATGATTGAGTTTAGCAGGAAACGATAGTTGCTCACTTATTAACAATAAATTTTGATTAACAATTGTTAAATATCAGAAAACATAGTATTGGTTGTTAGGGAATCTTTAAATTATCCAGAAACAGATATGGATAGGGGGAAATTAAATGGCAGAAACAAATATTGACGTTAGAGGACAAACATGTCCGGTTCCTCTTGTAGAATGTCGTAAAGCTCTCAAAAAAGCTGCTCCTGGTGATGAAGTCGTTATAGTGGGCACTCACCCTGCTTCCAGAAAAGAAATTCCCATGGCGTGTGAGGCGATGGGGCTTGAAATACTGGGAGTTGAAGAGAAGGACAACGAGTGGAAAATACGCATCAAATGCTAGGGGGAATTATATGGCTGAAAAGGCCGTAATAATAGTTCACAGTGGGGATATTGATAAAATATACAGTGCCATGATAATTGCAAACGGTGCACTGTCAATGGGCATGGATGCTTCTCTTTTCTTTACATTCTGGGGCCTGGAGCGTCTGAAGAAGAACGGACTGGATAAAGGTCCTCTATCCAAGATGAATTTCCTTGGACTTGGAAAATGGATGATCAAAAGCAGGATGAAAAAAGCCAATGTGGTTTCGCTTGAAAGAATGATGACAGATTTCAAGGAACTTGGTGGAAAGATCATCGCCTGTGAGATGACCATGGAGATCATGGGAATCGTACCTGAACAACTAAATCGGGAATGGATAGACGAATATGGTGCGGTAGGCACCTATATAATGGAAGCAAAAGACGCTAAGATAACACTTTTCATATGAATTATCAATTACATATTTAAAAGTAAGAATAATTTCAGGGGAGAAATAGATGTTCGATAAAATGATATATCTTGACAATTCTGCCAGTACCCGATTAGATGAAAAAGTAATGGATGCAATGAAGCCTTATTACTTTGACACCTATGCAGTGGCCACATCCGAATTCGGCTACTCCATGGGGATTGAAGCTAAAGAAGGACTGGAGAAAGCCAGGGAAACAATCGCTTCTTCACTTGCTGCCTCTGCAGAAGAAATTGTGTTCACATCCGGCGATACAGAATCAAGCAACATGGCTATCAAAGGCGTCATAGCTGCTTTGAAGAAAAAGAAGGGAGAACACATCATAGTATCTAAAATTGAAGATTTCTCAGTCCTGAACACTGCTAAAAACCTTGAGAAAAAAGGTTATAATGTAGATTATATCAGTGTTGACGCAGAAGGAATTGTGGACCTTGATGAGCTTAAGAGCAAGATACGTGATGACACTGCTCTTGTATCCATTCAACATGCAAATCAGGAAATTGGTACCCTTCAGGATCTTGATGCAATTGCAAATATATGCAAGGAAAAGGATGTACTGTTCCATACTGATGCCACACACAGTTACATGCGGGTTCCAATAGATGTATCTAAAACACCAGTAGACATGATCACCATGTCCGCACACACGATCCATGGGCCAAGAGGTGTCGGAGCATTATATGTTCGCAAAGGCACAGCGCTTGAGAAATGGATGGATGGTGGATTCCAGGAAGCAAACCGCCGCGCAGGACTTGAAAATATCCCTGGTGCAGTGGGTTTTGCAAAAGCTGTGGAACTTGCAAGTCCAGAAGAAACTGAATTCCTTAGATCACTGAGGGATTACACAATTAAGAGGATCTTTGATGAGATACCTCACGTGACACTCAACGGAAATAAAACACAAAGAACGCCACAGAATGCCAATATAACTTTCCACTATGTTGAAGGTGAATCAATGACACTGCATCTGGATATGAGGGGTTTTGCAGTGAGTACCGGATCAGCTTGCTTTAGCCGTTCACTTGAGGCAAGCCACGTAATACTTGGTATTGGTGGTGACCACGAACGAGCACATGGCTCTATCAGATTCACATTTGGACGTTATAACAGTAAGGAAGATGTGGATGCTATTGTAGATGCAATGAAAGAAGTAGTAACCCAGCTAAGGGCGATCAGCCCCCTGTTTAATAAATGAGGTGAGAAGATGAAATTTCCATATACTGAAAAGGTGCTTGAGCACTTTAAAAATCCCCGAAATGTAGGGAAGTTAGAAGAACCGGACGGAAAGGGACTGGAAGGCAGTCCTGCATGTGGGGACATGGTTGCCGTTTATTTGCAGGTCAATCCCGACACACTGGTAATTGATGATATCAAATTCGAATCATACGGATGTGCTTCAAACATTGCCACAGCCTCCATCATTACTGAACTTGCAAAGGGCAAGACAATAGAGGAAGCAAAGAAGATCACATGGAAGGAAGCCACAGAAGAACTTGGAGGACTTCCGCCTGTTAAAGCACACTGTTCTGTGCTGGCAGTTGAAGGTCTGAGATCTGCCATCCGTGACTATGAAGAAAAGCATGGCCTTGTGAGTGAAAAGGAACCAACCACAGTGGATGTTATCAGAAGCAGATTGAAACATGTCATGAACCCGATGGCTGGACTTGATATAGTCAGAACCGAGCTGGTGACTAAAATAGAAGTCGAAGAAGGAGTGGTCAGGATACTTCTGGACTTGCCTTCCAATCACCAGTTTGCAGCGGCCATCAAAGAGGATCTCATTGAAAAAATAGAATCCCTCTGGGATGTAACCAAGGTTAATGTTGTCTTTACTGAATAATAAAGACTACACAATTCTTTTTCAATCAATAGGTCTTATTTTAAGGGATATCATATGCCAAAAGATACCCGTATAAAAGATACCCGTATAATACTAGATAAAGCAGAAGAATTCGGGCTTGAAGCCTACATGCTGGAAGCATCAGATATTGATGCAGAGAACAGAGCCAGGCTCAAATGTGCCTACGGGTGCAGAGCTTATGGAAAACGTCTGAGCTGTCCTCCGCATATAATATCCATTGATGAGTTCAGAAAGATGCTGCAGGAATATAGCAGCGCCATATTGCTTATCGAAGGGCATGATACTTCTGATGAAAAAGATATATTCAAAGCCTGGTCACGACTACGCAAGGGTTCTTTTCACAAGATGCTGGAACTGGAACATGAAGCATTCAGAGAAGGTTTTACATATGCACAGTTAATTCGTCCGGGTGCCTGCAACGAATGTGATACTTGTGGCGATGTATGCAAAAAACCGGAAATGAGACGTTTTCCTCCTGAAGCAGTTGGAGTAAACCTTTCCAAACTCATGGAGAAAAAAGGACTTGAAATTGAATACTGTAATTTTGACAGGGTCAAATGTATAGGAATACTATTGCTCGAATAAGTAAACAGGAGAAAAGTGAGGAAAAAAAGTGAGACTTAATCCAGACCTGAGTGTTAATGCAAATGACTTGGATGAATTTCAGGAAATCATACAATTCAGATTCAATGATAGCAGATATCTTATACAGGCATTGTTACATGGTTCACTTTTTAGTGGCAATAAGGATAAATTGAATGCTTTTAAAAAAATGAATGGTCTTGAGAACAAGGATTACGAAAAACTTGAGTATCTTGGAGATTCGGTGCTGGGCCTCATAGTTGCTGAGTATGCATACCATAGCGAAGAGATAGATGAGTATGCAAGTTCAAATGGACTTACTATTGAAGGTGTTTCCACAAAGATAAGGGAAGTGCTTGCTTCGAACAAGAACCTCAAACCAGTAGCCAAAAAGATCAAGCTTTCAAGGTTTGTATTGTCTGAAGAGCTGGTAAATATTGACGGAAAACTTTCGGATATAATCGAAGCAATTATTGGAGCAATATATCTTGATGGTGGGCATGGTAGAAAAGACAGGAACTCCAATAACAATTATTCAATAGCAAAGGACTTTGTGTACAGGTTCTTTGATATAGACGCTGCCCTTGGAAAGATACCTATTTCCAATCCAAAGGGGAGAATACAGGAACTCTTCCACAAAACCGGAGCAGGAAACCCATGTTATAAGCTTACGGCAGAGGAAGGACCAGACCACGATAAGAATTATACTGTCGGGCTTTATATGGATGAAGAATTACTTGCAACAGGAGAAGGCAACAGTAAAAGAAGCGCAGAGAAAGCTGCAGCTAAGAATTACCTGAAATCTAAAGATGAATCTACTGACACGCCTGAAATTATGAATTCTTAAATATCAATATATTTTTCTTACAAACAAATCACAGAATACCCTGAAACCTGTAATTAAAAGTTACCAAGTTGTTGGAAGAATTCTCATGCATGGGAATCGGCTCATTAATGTAAATGTCAACGTATTATCCTTTATGTTGAGCTTTCTGGTTAATTCTATACTGTTCTAATTTTGAAACTCCGTATACATATTATATTTTTTTTTCTGAACATATTATAAAATACTCATAGTGAGGTGTTTTCATCAATAAGTTTAAATAACTTCTCATATATTATCATAATATACAATGTCTGAGCTTATAATTTAGAAAATCAATCTTACGTTTAAAGGTGGTACTCAAAATGCTCTATCCAAATCCCCAAAATCAACATCCAAAAATCAGTGAAAAAGCATGGGTCTCTGAAACTGCGATCATTGTCGGAGATGTAACGATCGGAGATAACGTCTACGTAGGCCACAACGCCATCATTAGAGCCGATGAACCCGGTTCATCAATTGTGGTAGGAGACAACTGCAATGTGCAGGATAATGTGACAATTCATGCATTGTCCCATTCTGAGGTAATTATAGAAAAGGATACCTCACTTGCACACAGATGCATTGTTCACGGACCATGCAGTATCGGTCATGGATGCTTTGTAGGGTTCGGTGCTGTAGTGTTTGACTGTAATATCGGTGATGATGTACTTGTTCTGCACAACGCTACAGTTCGTGCAGTAGAAATACCTTCCGGGAAGGTTGTATCAGACGGTAAAGTAGTCACAAAGCAGGAAGATGTGGAAACTCTTGAGGAGATTACTTCAGATCTTGCCAAGTTCAAGAGTTCTGTTATCAATGCTAATGTTGAACTGGTCGATGGTTACAAAAATCTTGCTCAGGAAGCTTGAAAAAGTGAGACATAGACCATAGTTTAGACTGAGATACAGAACTCAAACAAAAATGTTCTGTAGAAATCATTCTACACGAATCATTTCTTTAACTTTTTAGATAGGTGGGATGCAATGGTCACCTGGGTCATTATATGCTTATGAAATTCCATATATGCTTTGTTTGTGTTTGGGATTTTTATTCTATATTCAAAGCTCAAGACATTCTTTATGACATCATGTGAACGATTGAAATCTTCAAGCTCTCCCGGAAAATATTTTTTGAGCAGTGGCCTGCATTTTGTACACCATTCTTCATATTTGGCAGACAATATGCCAAGGATCTCTCCGGCTTCAGGTATTGGTTCATCATAACGATATACTTTAGAGCCACCATCAATCTCTCCCTCAGCCTCTACAAACTCCATCAGCGGGAACAACTGTTTGGAATATGTAATTATCTCTGTAGAGAGCCAGTTTGCTAACTTAATTTCATGTTCGTCCGTATCCATATAAAACACCTTTTTTGATCTGCTGTATAGGTCATCATGCTATTAAGAGTGAACTATTGGTTTTGTAAAAATTACAGATATTTAGCAGGCACTCAACTCCACAGGAAATGAGTGTATCTGCATCCATCTGTGACTCAAAATTCATCGTTATCAGACTTCTTACAGAACCTAGAAAAATGACATATTGAGAAGAAAATGATAGTACTATACCTGTCTGATTAGTTGAAAAACTTACCATCCATCTTTTGCATGACTGTTGTGCCCATATCTGTCAGAACGTATTTTTTCCATGTGGTCTTTGCAGGAGTGAGACACTCAATAAGTCCTTGGTCTTCAAATTCCTTTAAGGCACGACTGATATTCTGGGTCGATCTCTGGGTTTCATGTGCTATTTCAGAAGCTTTGGCTATTAAGTGTTTTTTCATGTATTCCATTAAAATAAGCCTGCGGTCAACACTTACAATCCACTTTACATGTTCATCGATCAAGTCTTCTGTCATAATTCTTCCATCTCATTGATTAAAGACATCGTTTGGGTATCCAATGATGTTTTTAGTCTTGCTAAGTACTACAGGTTACTATTTAATTAATCCCATACGACTTTGTTAGGCCTTTAGTGTGTACACAAGCTTAAAGCCCTGATCCATCAAGCTTTAGCCGCCGCTTCCAAGTGTCAGTTTCTTGGTTCTGCTAGCAGGATCATCTGAAAATCAGATCATCATGTCAAAGCATATGGGAATTCAGTTATCTTCCACTCATCTTCCTGTTTTACCAGTTCTATCTGTTTTGTTGTTTTTTCAAACTCATTCTCGACCTCAAACAGGTCTTTCAGTGAGAATTTGAGGGCCACAGAGGACTCGTTTACCAGAACATCCACAACTGCAGTATCCTCATCGGTGTATTCTTTTGTTATTTCAATGAACTCGTACTTTTCAGGATTCACATCCTTACAGATACTGACAAAAGTTGCAAGTTTTGTACCTTCTTTGTATTCAGATGACATCAGACCGTAACATGCATCGTAGTTCTCGTTCTCAAATTCAGAAACGAATTGCTCCACTGTGGATGAGGGACTGTTTCCAATACCTGCGCATCCGGCACTCAGAACAACCATCATCAGTATTATTGCTATCAGGATTTTTTTCATATATTATCACACTTGTTTTAATAAATAAACCATTTTAATAGACAAATATACCCCTATATTTGTTTCATTTCGTATAAATGTTCACTCGGGAATCAATTTCTGTTTTATTCAATCGAATTGCCGGATACCTGCTTAATATACGGGCCCAATATCATGTCCTTATAAGCTCCACCTGCCGGAACCTTTGGATACAGGATCTCTTCCCTGTCTGTACAAACCTCAAGGAAACAAGGTCCGTCTGCATTCAGGAAAGCTTCCATGCCTTCTTTCAAATCACTTCTGTCGGCAATTCTCTTAGCATAACTGAAACCAAATGAGCTTGCGATCTGAGCAAAATGAACATCCTTTAGTCTTTGTGTTCCGGTGCGAACTCCATCGTAAGCTGCATCCTGCAGGTTCTGGACCATACCGTCGCTCCTGTTGTTCAGCATGAGTATCTTGATGGGCAGGTCAAGTGATGCAATAGTATGCAGCTCTCCAAGATTCATTCGCAGACTGCCGTCACCATCGATTGCTATGACCCTTGCATCGGGATTTGCATAGTGGACACCGATGGACGTTGGCATGGAAAAACCCATTGTTCCAAAGGAGCCGGAGGTCATGAAGGATTTTGCTTTTTGCATTGGAAGGTGCTGGGCGGCTAGCATCTGGTGATTACCGACACCTGTGGTTATCCTTGTGTTCCCGTCAACATAGGTTGCAAGCAAAGCCATGACCTCGGCGGATTGGATGTACTGGGACTGTCGGTTGTAATCCAGAGGCCAGGACCTCTTCAGGGATCTGGCACGCTCCTGCCAGTCATGGATAGCCAGGGTGATACTATGCTTTTTAGCATAGCTCAGCAGGTCCAAAATAGCTGTGGCAGCGTCTCCGATAAATGAGAATTTAGTTCCTCGTTCTATCTTTATCTGGTGCATCTTTTCGGGATTGATATCAATGTAGGCTATGTCGGTGCCTATTGCAAAGCCGACCTTTTCCGCAACCCTGTCATCCCAGCGAACACCGACGGCAAGGAAGAAGTCGTTCTCCTGAATGAGCATATTGGCGGATGCTGTGCCAAACATCCCCAGCATTCCGAGGTTGAGGTCTTTTCGTTCGTCAACGACACCTTTTGCCATGAGAGTATTAACTGAGGGTATTCCGAAATACTCACTGAACTCCCTGATGGCACTACTTCCTGCTTCGCAGTTCAGGCCGCCGCCCAGATAGAGAAGCGGTCTTTTGGAGTTCAGGAAGATCTGGTAGAACTCTTCACATTGTTCCTCAGACAGATGCCTGTCATCATGATAACTTTCTTCGAATCTCAAAACGTTGATGCCCTGGTATTCATGCATCTTCTGCTGTTTGTTCAGGGGAATATCTATGACAACAGGCCCGGGTTTTCCAGACATTGCATAGTAGTAGGCGTCTTTGATCATTGATTCGAGGTCGTCTCCATTGGATACCTGTATGACCTTCTTGGCAGCGTCCCCGAAGACACTTTTGACGTTGATATGCTGGAATGAGTCGGTGCCTATCTTATACTCAGGGACCTGCCCTGCAAAAACCAGCAAGGGAATGCTGTCACCAAAAGCATCAGCAACGCTGGTGAGTGTGTTGGTTATGGCAGGTCCTGATGTGACTATGGCTACACCGACCTCGTTGCTTGAGCGGGAATACCCGGCGGCACTGAACGCCGATGACTGCTCGTTGGAGTTGACTACGATCTCAATATCACTCTGCTCAAGTGCATGGAATACCGGAAGTATTGCCGCCCCGGTATATCCAAAGATTTGTTTGACCCCAAGGTCCTCCAGACTTTTAACTAAGATCTCTGCTCCATTCATTTCTTCCATTTTCAACTCTCCGTGGAAAGAAACAATCCCGACACAGGATACACTAATCAGTAAATTAACCAAAAACAGCGCACTTGAGCCAGAAAAGTTTCACTAATTTTGCTCAAGCTAATAACACTACCACTACTACAGACAGGTTAAGTAAACTGTGAGTTGCGGTAGGATTTAACATTATTTTATTGGAGGGTGGAGGTGGTATTTAAAGGTTTGGTATGAACTCATAAAATGCTAAAGCCCGTCAGATTAATTCATGGTTTTCTACACTCAAATTTGATAATTTTTTTTTGATGCTATAAATGCAAGAGTATATTCGAATGTTCATAATTGAAACGTTAGTTGTTTGAGCATTCCCCTATGCAATCAATCCTAGATATAGGCAACTGCAAAAATGGAAGTCTTGGTTTAAATCTGAGAAATAGACATATGAATCTGTTTGCAAAAGAGGTGAAAATATTTAAATTAATTATTTTTTTCTTCATTATATTTAGCTATGGATCTAAAAACTAAATTGTTCAGTTCAGAGTGTCCACTCCATGCGCTACGGCACGCTTGTCTTTCACTTTTAGATAAATAACGTGTTCCATATGCCATAGCCGCTTTTACAAAATAAGATGACTCATGTTCATATTCGTCTCTAAAAGTCCTTAATTGGTTACCAGAACCAAATTTAGAAATTAAGATTGCACAAATTGATCGTATCGTTTCATGTATTTGCTTATTTATTAAACACTTTACAGCAAAGTCAATTATTTGAGAACTAACTCCTTTCCTATAAAGAAGTGATGAAAATAGCCAATGAATTTGGTACTCATAAATCAATTTATTAGAAATCAAAATATCTTCTATAAGACTAGTTACATCAGCATTTTCTTTATCAATTGATGCAAAATACGTTGCATAATATTTTGCTAAATGGGGATTATTAACTATTTCTTCTTCAAGAGTATCTACTGGATACAAAGAATTTGACTTTGAAAACAATGGTATGCAGAATTTAATAATATCATCACGTTGCCATTTTGCTTCATTTCTTTTAGAGTAGAGTTCTTCAATCAAATTGATTTTAAAACCATCAATTTCTTTCAGTTTTTTCTCTTCAGACTCTTCAGCATCAAATTCTATCTGAAAACCATAACTTGATTTGAAAATTTCTGAATCTTCTTCAAGAACTTCACTTAACATTTGATTAATTTCGTGAAACATTGTATCAAATTCAGTTTCTTCAAAGAAAATCGTTAAACTCTGCTTTAATTCTGTTTTCTTTTCATTTAAGAATAAATTTTGTTTTCTTAGTTTGTTACATAAAACGATTAATAATTTGTGCAACTTTTCTTTATCATCGTGGAATATGTAATAGTCATCGACATACCTACAATAGTCGTAATCTTTCAATTCCAAAAAGTAATCTAGATTTGTTAGATTAAAGTTCCCTAAAACATCAGATCCGTAAAGCCCTTGTAGAATACTATATGAGTTTTTGTAGCTCCATGAAGATAGAGCTTTTTCTAAGAATTTAATAAGCCTTGCATCAAACCCCAGCGGATATAATAAATTTATTAGAAAGTGCTGATTAATAGATTCAAAATATGATGCTACATCCATTCGAATACAATAGTCATAAATTAGAGATTTATCGTAAATATACTCTTTGAAATTATTATATGATTCTGTATGACTTTCAAACATATCCGATGTGTTTGCATAAATGTTTGAAAATACATGATCTCTACTTATATTGCTTTCAATTTCAGAAGCCATAAAATCAATAATCGCCTGATAAACAAGCCTATCAAAAGGAAGTAGAATAGATCCTGGTCTAGATAATCTTGATTTTTTAGGAATATCTAAAGTTATTGGTGTAGAAAACTTAAAGTCACCTTCTAATAATTTCTTTTTTAAGATTTCGATGAAATCCTTAGAATTATATTCATAAATAACATCTAAATGTGGGGCAAAAATAAAATCAGTTTTGATATCTGAGAGTATCCTTTCAATTGATATATCAAAATCAAAAGCATCTAATATTTTATTATCTAATTCTGGCATATATCCTCTATATTTTCAGTATAATTATTTTAAAAAACTTAATATGTTAAATAATATTCGTTTTACCTCATCTATTTAGAATAAAATCTAAATTTTGTAATTGTTTAAGTTAGAAATACATAAAATAATTAAAAAATAGTGTGTTATTCAATTTAATTAACACCATTTTCACATTTCCAATCTTTCCTTTACATGAGCGTTCAAAGTAATAAGAAATATATGCCCTCAAGCATCCATTTCCTCAGCAACCCTCCTCATTTTACAAAACAACACATTCCCTCGCTCCACATATCAATCTCCGACAGCAGATCATCAAAACATTCGATGTCCTCAAAACCTTATGACTCAAGTATTGGTTTCAGATCATCTGACGCAAAGAAGTAAATATAAAAGCTTCTGCCCGGTTTTAGAGCCTTTTTGACGTTTCCTCATAAAACATGATTGTAGTTTCCGGCTTAAATCATTTTGTGGATTTTAATCAAATTGTTCTCAAAATTGAAATATCATTAAAACAAAAGAGTAAGTGAATTATCATGTCAGAAAAAAGCGGTATTCAGATCAACGATGCCTTTGACCTTGTACAAACCCTGGGTTTTGACAGAAGCAAAGGAAAAGAGATTCTTGAGCTTTGCCGGCAGAATGATATAGCTTCTCTTGGAGTTTTTGGCTCGTTTTCCAGAGGCGAGCAGACAGAGGAAAGCGACCTTGATCTGCTGGTTACTTTTTCAAAAGGAAAGAGTCTTATCGATCACATAAAGATAGAAGATAATCTGAAATCCTTACTGGGAAAACAGGTAGACCTTGTCACCGAAAAATCATTGAGTCCATATATTGCACCGATAGTTAAAAAAGATCTTCGGAGGATAATATGAAAGATGATTCTGTTTTTTTGAATCATATTTTAGATGCGATCAACCAGATAGAAGAATACATCACAGGTATGACCTACGATGATTTTCTAGAAAACAGGTTAGTGCAGGATGCTGTTGTAAGACAACTTGAGATTATTGGCGAAGCCACAAATGTATCTATAAAACTCCTTGAGCTTGTATATTCTGTTGTAAGACAACTTGAGATTATTGGCGAAGCCACAAAGAACCTTTCCTCAACTAAAACAGAAGAATATCCTCAAATTCCATGGAAAGAAATCGCAGGAATGCGAGACAAACTAATTCATGCTTATTTTGGTGTTGATCTTGAAGAAGTATGGAATACTGCTAAAAGAGATATTCCTTATCTGAAAGAAATTCTAGCGTAATATTCATGGGCTACACGAGTCCAGTGAACCTCTCTGCTCATAAAATAGGGTTGTACCGTCTGGCTTTAATTGTTTGCAAAAACACAAGTTAACAGAAAAAAGTCAGATGTTAAAAAAATAAAACAAGAAATAGATGCCCTCAAGCATCCATTTCCCCCAGCAATCATCCTCATTTATAGAACAGCACATTCCCTCCATTCCACACATCAATCTCCGGCAGCACATCATCAAATTCTTCGATGTTCCCAAAACCTTCCGATTCCAGTATCTTACTCAAATTAGATGAACTAAAATTTCTTTTCTATAAAGAAAGCAATCAATAAAATAATACCTGTAAAAAATAATCCGGGAAACGGAGTCTTTTTTTCAGAATCAGTAGCAATATCTTTCTTAGTATCTGAATGATTGATATTTTCGTTAGCATTTGAAATTGCAGTATTGTTCTTTACTGTATTACCTGTACCCGATATCATTAATCCGTTTTCAGTATTTGATTTTGCAACATTGTAATCTAAAATGTTGTTGTTTCCTCTAACCAAGAAACCTGTTCCTTTGTTTGAATTGGCAATATTATTGTTCACTTTACTGTTGCTGCCATAAATCGAAAAACCATAGATGTTTTTGTTATTCGAAGCGTTGTTGTAACTGAGCACATTGTTGGCACAATTATAAAGACTAATACCGCCATAGTTCAAGGTTACAGTGTTGTTAACCAACACATTGTTATTACAACCCGTATATAGCAAAATTCCCGGTTGATTGCCTCTTGTTACTCTATTATCAAATAGCTCGTTGTAGCTTGATTCTTGTAACCAGATACCATATAAGCTACATTTAAAAACTATATTATCCAGTATTTTATTTCCATTTGAATTAACAAGAAAAATCCCAATATTGTTTGTCAGGTTATTTCCTATTATCTGGCAACCGGTAACGTCATTCAGCCATATTCCTGCTTTGTCATCCCCATATTCATCGTATATAGCTCCTTTTATTGTAAAACCGCTGATTGTGACATTGTTTGCTGTTACATAGAACACATTGTCCTGCGTGTTTTTTGCTTCCACGATCGTATCCGCAGGATCTTCAGCTGTTGATAGTATTGTTAATTCTTTATCAACATCTATGTTTTCCAAGTAAGATCCCGGATATATAAGAATGATATCTCCCTCTGTTGCATTATCCACAACAGCCTGTATAGATGTATAATCTGCTTCTCCACTAATATCAACTGTGACAATTGATGATGCAAATACATTGTTCTCTTCTGCATTTCTCAGAGTCTTAACATGATTTGAAGCAGAACTCATAACTCTCGATCTATAATCCAGAAGCTCACTTGGAGTCAATTCATACAGCACATTTTTTTCTATATCAACATACTCTTCCCCTGAACTTGGATAGCTTTTGATCCAATCAGAGCTATAGACAACAATAACAACCTTGCCGTCTTTTGTTTTATTTGTTGATGACATTACATATTGAGTATCGTTCACTTCAATGCTGCCAATCAGGATCGTTTCTGATACCGTAAAACTTGCTCTGCTATCATCAACATCCACTACCTTTCCTCTGTAAGTCCTGATTTTTTCTATAGTTACAGCATCTTTAGAAACTATGAAAGTTTCATTGAGCTCTAGATGAAAATGCTGACCCAAAATTTCCATATTGATATCTCCATCGGATACATCATCCAAAAATATCTCAGGATTGGCTGTGACTGTTTCATAATCAGTAAGATATTCATTTTGTCGAAGTGATGAGGTATTGATGGTTACTAGTTCAAATATATTAGTCGTATTGCCACTTGTATTTGAAGCTGAAGAAACTAAAACCAGCATGTTGCAAAAGACAGCGGTAAATAAAAATAACACAGCAATTTGAAATATTTTGTTTGAGTTCAACCTTTCACCTTGAATTCTAAATCCGGACGCATGCTTTTTAAAATTAATTTATATCTTACATAAATAACTATTTTATGGTCGAAAAATTGAGGACAAAAATCGTCCACTATGGAGAGTCATATAAAAAAGATCCATTTAATAGAACAAAATCAAAAAGTTAATATATAAAAAGACTAATTGCAAATTGCTCAACTAATTATCAAATAAACTGGTTGGATGGTAAAAAATGAAATCAAAAATAGTGGTAGCAATACTCCTGATAGCTGCAGTAGCGCTTTCGGGATGTACAGATATAAGTGACTCATACAAGCCTGGAAGCTTCGGGGCAACCGAAGAAGAACAGCAGATCGTAGATGCGGTGACTGACAAATATGGCGACATGACAGCAAAGGGTGAGCCAAGACTTCTTGAACTAATGATGACATCAGCAACACATAACTTCATACCAGTCGACAAAGTACTGAAATACTCAAAAGATTCAGAGGAATTGTATGCATGGTTCATATACGACAACTTTGAGAACGACATAATAAGTGTAGAATGGATATACATGGACAATGATTACTCGATCCACACCTTCGAATCAGAAACAGGAGAAGACTTCGGACGTGGAACATTCATACTCGAAAAACCGGATGACGGCTGGCCACTTGGAGATTACAAAGTAATAATAAGCGGTGCAGGAGTCGAAGAATCAGTGGAATTTGAAATAATAGACGGAGCAACGGTCTCAATACCATTTGATCTGCTGGACACTACAACAATAGGCAGTCAGCAGGCAGATTTTGAAAGCACAGAAACAACAGATGCAATACCAACCCCACAAAGCGGATTCACAGCAGAAAGCACATCACACAGCTTCACAGGTGAATGGACTTCTAATTGGGGAGATATGACACTCACACAATCAGGAGATAAGCTAATCGGTGAATACACACACGATAAGGGAAGAATTGAAGGTGTCGTAAATGGAGATGTATTCATAGGAACCTGGTCCGAAAGCCCTTCATATGCAGAACCAAACGATGCTGGTGATGTAGAACTTAAATTAAGCAAAGACGGTAATTCATTCAAAGGAAACTGGAGATATGCCTCTGACAGTTCATCATGGAGTGGCGGCTGGACAGGAAACAAAGTAGTACAATCATCAAGCACAAGCTCATCAGACGTAGTACCCGGCTGATATCTTGCAACAGTTGAAGACTACGGTGACAAAGTGGTAAGCACACACGACTACTACTCATACGATGTCTATTACGAAAGAGGAAACGTCTGGACCAGTAACACAGGTGACAAAGGCGAAACAGCACAGGTAAGAACAATCTCTGAAGAACCAAAGGACTTCTACGCTGCTGAAGAAGAGATTGCAATCAAAGTAAGAAAGGAAGCCACACTCATGGAAACTGGCGATCTTGGACTTGGTGATACAAGCAACATAGACATAGACACAGCAAATGTCGCGATTGACAGAGGAACCTCAAGCCACTATAAACTGGAAGATGAAACATATGGAGCTTACTTCAAGATGGACTGGCAGGATGCAACAGGCACCATCAAAGAAGGAACATTCAAGGCAAATGCACCGTGGGAAAACGCATTTGGTGGTTCATTCAGAATCGTTTATTCATACCAGAATGGTGCAATTTACAGAACAAACTACATATACGAATGGAGAGAGTGATTCTCTACCATTTCTCTTTTTTCTTTTTTTAAATCACAAAACAGGGTTTCTTTGTTAAAAATGTAAAATGTATAGCATATTACTCATGCCATAATTTTCAACATTTACCTTCACCATTGACCCAAACAGGACTGACACTCACCACTTACCCTATCCTCCAGTATCTTGCTATTCCCCAAAACCTGCTTTTCTGAAAAACCACGCTCAGCGACTAAAAATTCAAACAATTCATCTGATTTTGGTTTTCTCCATTTTAGATCATAATCACTTGTTACAGGCGGATTCAGGAAGAATTCCCTTATCTCCTCTACACAAGTACATGCCCTGATGTCCTTGTTCTCTTTCCTGATAATGGTATCAATGTCCTCGTGTTTGCGTATGAGCTTAAGGGCTGTTTTAGCACCCACACGATGAATACCTTCGTTAAAATCCGTGCCAATGCAGATGGCAAGGTCGATAAGCTGTTCGCGGCTAATATTTAACTGTTCAAGGGAGCCAGTCAGAGAAATATGCTCCGGGGTCTTTACAACATACTTTTTCTTTCCAGGGACCTTTCTTTTTCCAGTGCTTCCAAGATTGCGGATAACGTCTTTGGCTCCGAAGAGAAAAACATCATAGTCCTGTGAGCCTACAAGATCTGCATCCCCACGGGAAGTCATGAATGCAGCCTGTGCTTCTGCTTCGGATTCTGCCTGAATGTGAGGAATACCCATAAGATCAAGGAGCTTTTTTGATTCATCAAGTATCTGCGGGGTTATTCGGGAAGTTCCCTGGGCAAATTTCTTCATATCCTCAATGTTGCCTTCATCTTTTGCAAGCTCATATTTACGGGCTGCACTTTCTTTAGATTCCTTACGTTTTTCCAGTGTTTCCCTCTTCATCTGCGGCGGTTTACCATCAAAGATAAAGACCGGTTTGATGTTTGCATCCCTTAGTTTGCTGGTCCTTGAGAACAGGCCTGTAAGATGGGATATGGGATTTCCATTTGAATCTGTAAGAAGTGAACCATCACGCTGACGAATAGCACTAAGGAATTGATAAATAGTGTTGTATGCATCAATAGCAATCACTTTAGCGCTGAGCTCTTCGTAAGTGATCGAGGTTTTTGTAAGTAATGCTCCTATTTGCGTGCCCATGATGATTTTCCTTTTTTAGTATCCCTTTTTATCAGTTGGTATTTTGCCTTCATTGGTCATTCTGGCTTATAGTGCTATTCCAAAGGACATCATTATTCACTTTTACTTTGAAATGTTTTATGTAGTATGGAAGTCAAATAATTATCATTAGTTTAAGGGGGAGTAAATATAGCAGACAAAAATAACAAAATGCCGGAAAATGTTCCAGGTCCATATTATGTCGACGATAATTGTATAGCATGTCAGGTATGTGCGGATGAGGCTCCGGATCACTTTAAAATGGGCGATGATAATTCTGGTGCCTACGTTTTCAAACAACCGGAAAATGATGAAGAAAAAAAGGCTTGTGAAAAAGCACTGAGTATCTGTCCGGTTGATGCCATAGGAAATGATGGCTAAAACTCTCGAATTGAATTAAAAATAGGGTGGGTCCATGACATTAAACAACAAATATATCCGATGGTTTGAAGAAATAACTATAGATGACGTGCCTTCAGTAGGAGGCAAGAATGCATCCCTTGGAGAGATGTACAGGGAATTGACTGATAAAGAAATCCAGATACCAAATGGTTTTGCCATAACTGCGGATGCCTACTGGCATGTCCTTAAGTCAGCAGGAGTGCTTGAAGAACTCAAGGCAACACTTGAAGGACTGGACACCAATGATATCACGGATCTTTCAATTAGAGGTAAGAAAGCCAGAAATATCGTGCTTGATGCAGGTATTCCTGATGATCTATGGGAGGAGATAAAGGAGGCTTACGACAAACTCTGTGAGCAATACGGAGAGGATACTGACGTGGCGGTGCGCAGTTCTGCAACTGCAGAGGACCTTCCAACTGCTTCTTTTGCAGGGCAGCAGGAAACATACCTGAATGTGCATGGATACCATCCGCTGAAGGATGCCTGCAACAGGTGTTTTGCATCACTTTTCACCGACAGGGCGATCTCATACAGAGTGAATAACAGATTCGATCATTTCTCAGTCGGGCTTTCCATAGGTGTAATGAAGATGGTACGCTCGGATCTCGCATCCAGTGGCGTGATTTTCACAATTGACACAGAAAGCGGTTTTGAGAATGTTGTCTTTATAACCGGAGCCTATGGTCTTGGTGAGAATGTGGTGCAGGGGCTTGTCAATCCCGATGAGTTCTATGTTTTCAAACCCACTCTAAAAGATGGCTACAGGCCTATTATAAAGAAGAAACGGGGCAGCAAAGAGATCAAAATGATATACGGGCGTGGGGATTCCCGCATAATGACCCGTAATGTGGATGTTCCCGAAGCAGACAGGAAGCGCTATTGCCTCAATGATGATGAGGTTTTGCAACTGGCAAGCTTTGCAGTGACGATCGAGGACCATTATTCTAAAAAGAAAGGCAAGCATGTGCCAATGGATATTGAATGGGCCAAGGATGGCGAAACCGGAGACTTGTTCATAGTTCAGGCAAGACCGGAAACGGTGCAATCCCTGAAACGCAAGGATGTGCTTGAGACATACTACCTGGATGAGAGTTCGGATGTGATCGTAACAGGAAGAAGCGTGGGTTCAAAGATAGCTGCCGGTAAAGTGCATGTTATCTCAGATGTCTCACTGCTTCCGGATTTCAAGACTGGAGAGATACTGGTAGCCGATACCACAACCCCTGACTGGGAGCCTGTGATGAAACATGCGGCTGCCATCATAACCAATAAAGGTGGAAGGACATGCCACGCGGCTATTGTCAGCCGTGAGATTGGTATTCCAGCTGTTGTAGGCACAGGAGATGCAACGGAAAAACTCGGAGATGGCATGGAAGTCACAGTAAATTGTGCAGAAGGGGATGCAGGTAAAGTGCATGAAGGCCTCCTGCCATTCCATATAGAAACTGTTGACCTTAAGGATCTGGAAAAGACAAAGACCAAGATCATGATGAATCTGGGCAATCCAGAGGAAGCCTTTACGATGTCTATGATACCAAATGACGGTATCGGGCTTGCAAGACTGGAGTTCATTATTACAAGCTATATCAAAGTGCATCCCATGGCACTGGTGCGTCCTGAAAAAGTGAAGGATGCAGAAGTACTGAGACAGATAGAGGAGCTCACTGGAAGGTACGCTAACAAGACCGATTTTTTCGTGGAGAAACTTGCGGAAGGAGTGGCAACCATCACTGCTTCATTCCACCCGAAGCCAGTGGTTGTGCGTATGAGCGATTTCAAGTCCAACGAGTATAAGACTCTTATAGGTGGAGAGTACTTTGAGCTCGAAGAGAGCAACCCTATGCTGGGTTTCAGAGGAGCATCCCGCTACTATGATGAGCGTTACAGGGAAGGCTTCGCTCTTGAGTGCAAGGCCATGAAAAAAGTGAGAGATGAAATGGGCCTGACAAATCTCATACTTATGATCCCGTTCTGCAGGCGCATAGAGGAAGCCAAAAAGGTTCTTGAGGAAATGAAGAAGAACGGTCTTGTAAGAGGAGAGAACGGCCTGCAAGTCTACATGATGACCGAGATTCCCAGCAATGTCTTGCTGATAGACGAGTTCAGCAAGTACTTCGACGGATTCTCCATCGGCTCCAACGACCTGACACAACTAACTCTTGGCGTGGACAGGGATTCCGAAATACTTGCCAGTTCCTTTGACGAACGCGATGATGCCGTGAAGAGAATGGTATCAATGGCAATACAGGGAGCTAAAAGAAACAAGAAACACAGCGGTCTCTGCGGTCAGGCTCCCAGCGATTTCCCCGAGTTCGCAGAGTTTCTGGTAAAGGAAGGCATTGACTCAATGTCACTAAACCCTGATTCAGTGATGAAGATCGCACTGAAGGTGCTGGAGGTTGAGAAGGGGATGGAGAGGTGATTGAGGCTGAAGGGAAGCCTTCGGTCTTTTTTTATTTTTCTGGATATTCTGGGTTCAAACGCTTCCTATGCCACATCTTTTTTGGGTAATAGGTAACTTCAAAAAACCGAACTTCTGTTAATAATCTGTACTGTTTGATTATTATGAACAAAAAATGGAACCTTTCATCAATACTGATATAGTGTTGTTAAAATTAAAAAGAAATAAATTCTAACGGTTATTTTACTACTTGATGAAATAAAACTAGTGTTTTTTCTAAAACATCTTTTGATACAAACAAAAGTGGAAATAAAGAAGCTATTAATGTAATTAATATTATAACTAAGTTTTTTGAGTAATTATTATCATTAATTGTCAATTCATTGACACTATAAGAGACAAAATCACTGTCACTTTTATCAAAAAGATATGTGTAAATTTGCCACTTACCGATAACTTTTTGGTCTACTGGAGGGAAATTAAAAATAAATTTTATTTTTTTACTAGTTGTTACAGAAGTAATGTCATCACTTATGACTAATACTTCTAATGAAGTATTTGTGGTCGAAATAATATTATCAATTAAGTAATTAGGATAGTGCCTCTTATATTTCCAACTGAATCTACAATAAATATCCTATATTCTGGTTTTTCCACAGCAAACTTGCCCTTATTTTCAGTCATAACTGAAAACGTCAAAGGTTGGTTGTAAGAAGTAGAAGTAGGCGTTTCCACTGTTAATTCTACATAATAAATAGGTGAAGTAATCAAAGAAGGTAGCTCAAAGTCTACAATTGGCTCCGTTAGCCCATTAATTAAGTAGTCTTCATTAGGTTCAAATAGCAATCTGATTAATTAAATGAATTTCTACTTAAAATTGTAATGTTCGGGTGAATCTTTAAAAAATAAAAAAAATATGGAGTTAATAAAATTTATAATAATATATATAGATTTCATTGACAGTGCCCATGCAAGTATCTACATAACTTCTTTTTCATTTTTTCAGTTCTAAAGCATCTAAAATTTGCGGGTTCAAGTATTCTTTAAGAGCCTTTTTTGCTTCTTGCGATGCTTTAGTAAATTCTACCCAGTCTATTTTTGTTATATCAGGAGTAAGCGATTTTTTATGTTCAATTATTTTTTCGTCTTGTATATTGTAATAAATTGCCATTGAAACCTGTCTAAAAGCCCCTAATACATTTTTCATAGAATTGTAAGTTTCATCATCTAAATAAATAGAGCTAATTGTTAGATCTCTTAAGTAGACAGTTTCTTTTGGATTAATTTCTTCTTTATACTTTTCAATAGTATCTGGACTATAATTCCCGTATAGATTCAATGTATACTCCCAATCAATAAGAGAAGCAAAAAGATTACTAATGGAGTCGTATTTCCTTTTCAAAAAAAAGTCTGCATACCAACGCTTTTCTTCAGCCATTTTTATTTTTTCTTGATGTTTTAATGTAAGAAAAACACCCGCTAAAGCTGTTATTGCTGGAATAATACTCATTGCCAATTGCTGTATAGTCATTTTATAGCACCTTTAAATTACAACTGTAATAAAAATAAATTATGTTCTACAACACTTCCAACCTTTCCCTAACATGAGCATTCAGAGTAAAAGATTTATCAGCTTCAGCATTCTTTTTCATGTAATGGAGAGTACCTTTTGAAAAACCCATTTCCTTCCATTCAGAATAAGAAATACTCAATATCTTCTGCCTTGCATCCTCTGTATCATACCTCTCAACACTATAAGCAGGCTTACTAAAATCAATAGTCTTTCTTTTACCAACAAGATACTGAGCTAGTGTGCCAGCAATTTAAATGTAATGCTATTTTATAGCCCTTGAATGCATTATATACTTTTATCTCACATTCCGCAGGTATAATTCCATTTTGAACAATTTTGCATGATAGCGTTTTTCAAACATAATTAATATCAATCTTATTTTTATATATTCAGGAAAAGCTTGTTTTGGTTGCATTCTTATT
>Ga0265295_1003115_pt1 | contig 24757 bp, 25 predicted proteins | sample Munlansysbiofilm_FD_192503 | JGI IMG/M metagenome (GOLD analysis project Ga0265295, IMG submission 192503) | Leachate microbial communities from a municipal landfill in Southern Ontario, Canada - Methane capture system biofilm | ecosystem: Engineered > Solid waste > Landfill > Unclassified ... | reverse complement strand
ATTTTACCTGTGTCCCGAACTTTTTTAAAAACTTCGATAATAATTATGGGTTTCTTCAAAAGTGTATGCCACTTTTATCCAATATAAAGGATGGCAAAATTATCAACCCGAATATTTACAGAATGAATTCACCGTGTTCGTTCCTCAGCAATTCATCACCAACCACCAACTACCTACTGACTACTACCTACTGACTACTATTAACAAACACCCTTAACGTGATAATAGCTTGAACGGTCGCTCCTGTCGATAAACCCAAGTTCAAGGCTTGCATACCAGGCAGAGGTGAAGGTTGCCCGGTCTGCACTCCAGAGGCTGTGCTGGCCAAGGTCAAACAGCGGTTCAAGGCAGATGCCCGCCCCCTGGGTCACTTGGGACGGCGGGGTTATGATGGTCACAAGCTCAGCCGCTGTCGGCATTCGCCAGCAATCCAACCCCTGGAATTTTTTCCGGTTCAACCCCTCGATATAGGCGTGACCCTCTTTCCAGTTGACCGGGAAACGGGTGCCTGAAACCTGCCATATAAGGCCTGTACCGTGGTCCACCACCAGGGTCTCCCCAAGGGGTTCCAGACGTTTTTTCCCAACCTGGTTTGGGCGCATGAGCTTGTCCAGATCAAAGGTATGCCTGGCATCGGACCTGGATATCTTCGCCGGTATGTCACGAATTTTACGTATGGCCCTTAAAGGTTCCGGCTCTTCCAGCCAATCCTCCGGCATTGAACATATCCTGGATTTTTTTTCGGCCCAGGCAACCCCAAGCTCCTTAAGGCCCCCTGCCATGGCATCGGCATTTTTAAAACGGGCCGTGGGCTGATGGGCCATGGCCCGGTTAAAGAAATCGTCCCAGTTCGTGTCTAGGTCGGGGTTAATATCAGTTGCCCGATAAGTGCCCAGGCTTGTTTTTTCCGGCAATCGGCCGGTGAGCATCCTGAAGAGCATCACCCCCACGGAAAAAAGATCTGCGGTTTCATCCACCCCGTCCGGGTCCTCTTCCTGCTCAGGGGAGGCATAATAGGGGGACCCCACCTTGAGACTTGCATGACCCTGGAAGGTTTCGTTCCTGAGCTTGGAAAGGCCGAAATCACAGATCTTCACATTGTCAAGGTCGTCAAGAAGAATATTAAAAGGCTTTATGTCCCGGTGAATAATCGACCGATCATGGAGACAGGCAAGACCGTCCAGAATCTGCAGGCAGTATCGAACGGAACGTTCCACCGGGATGATCCTCGTGGGCAGTTCAACCTCATAGGATTCTCCCATGAGGGAACCTAGGTTATTCGAGTAGAATCCCATTGTGTAGTAAGGCTTTCCCTCAAATCGGTCAAAGTCAAGGATCTCAACCACATGGGGATGGCGAACAGAGGCAAGGGTCACGGCTTCGGCCACAAAGAGATCCTCCACGCCCTTTTCCCCCATGAGGGTTTTTAAAAGGGGCACGGGCTCAAGGAGTTTTAAGGCTCCGATCTTTCGGGTAACCGGGTACTCCACCTTGAACACCTTGCCCATTCCGCCCTTACCGAGTAAACCTTTAATTTTAAATTTTCCAATGTATTTCATTTTATCCTGGTCTTGGTCTAGGACCGTTGCAACAGTTTGTCCGCATACACTTCAGGAATGGAGGTTCTGCGGATTTTCATGGCCGTGGTATGGTAATCGTAGGGAACAAACAACACCTCCAGCCGTCCGGTTTTTGTGTCAAACACCAGTGCTTTTGCACAGGGATTTTCATCCCTTGGCTGCCCCACACTGCCGGCATTAACGATGTATTTTTTTCGTCTATCAAGAAGGATCTGACCCTGGCCCAGTTCCTGGTGGGTCAGGGTATCATTGCTATCAAGGGTTATCAAACCAAGCTCGTGGGTGTGGCCTGCAAAACATATCCACTGGTCCATGCCTCGCATTTTTCTCTTCAGGATCAGGTCTGACAGCTGAAAAAGATAGACAAAGGGGGAATCTGGCGGCACTCCATGCACAAAACGAAGGTTTTCAACAATCAGACTTTTGGACCAGCGTTTGATCAAGCTTTTATAGTCGGGTAAAAGATTTTCCAGGGTATGGGCCACCGCCTTTTGTGCAGTCGGGTTAAAAGTGGTAGCAAAGGATGGGGAGAAAACCGCCATCTCATGGTTACCTAAAACGGACAGGATATTTCGTTCTACAATAATCTCCATAACGGCGTTGGGGTCCGGCCCATATCCGATATTATCCCCAAGGGCAACAATCCGGTCAAAGGCTGTAACTCCTCCCTGGAACTTTCTATCCACATGGGCAAGCACCTCGGTAAACGCCTCCAGATTTGCGTGGATATCTGATAAAATGATCAATCGCATATAGATTCTTTACTCCTTAAAAGGTGTGTACGCTCCTTTCAGGTATGGCAATCCAGGTGGGAGCTCCTATTTCAAGCCCTTTTTTTATAACCTGCCTTCGGGTCCACTGGGCCATGAACTCGACCCCGTTTACCCGGATAAAAACATCAAAGTAAAATCCTCGGTTGACGAGCCTGTGGACCGTCCCTGAAAAGCGGTTCGAGAAATCTTGTGTATGATCCGGAAGATGGTCGGATAAATCATTTGAAAAATGGTCTGGCATTCCCCCGTCTATACACAGGATCTCTTCCGGTCGAACGGCAAGATGGCAATGACCGGGCACACTCCGCTCGAGGTGAACGTCAAGCCCCCCAAGGCTCACCCTCCGGCCATTCACGCCGGTAATGGAATACACATTCTTCATACCCACAAATTGCGCCACAAACGGTGAACCCGGCCTCTCAAAGAGCTCCTGGATGGCTCCGGTCTGCTCGATCCTCCCCCTGTGAATAATCGCACCCCTGTTGGCAAGGAAAAGGACATCGGAAAAATCGTGGGAAACCATGATAAAGGTGGTCCCAAGTTTCTGGTGAAGAGATTTTAAAAGATTTTTGATCTCATCCTGGAGCAGGGGATCGAGGGCGGAAAGGGGTTCGTCAAGAAGAAGCACCCCGGGATTGAGGATCAAGGCCCGGCAAAGGGCCACCCGCTGCTTTTCCCCGCCGCTCAAGGTCAAAGGATGGCGATTCAGCAGGTGGGACAGGTTCATGGTCTCCACAAGGGCTTGAAAACGATCTTCCGCCTCCTTGCCTGGGATGGCGTGATAACGAACCCCGTATAAAATGTTTTTCCTTACATTGAGATGGGGAAAAAGTGCAAAATCCTGGTACACAATTCCAATACCCCGTCGTTCAGGCGGTGTTTTTGTTATCTCCCGATCGTTCAGGAAAATCGCCCCCCTGTCCATGGGTATAAGACCCATAATGGCCTCTAACAGTACCGATTTCCCCGAACCTGTGGGACCTATCAGGGCGAAAAAATCCCTCTCTTTTACGTCAAGATTTATCGATTCCAGGCTGAACCCGGGAAAATGGACGGACAGATCCCTGACCCGTATCATGATAAGGGCCTCTCCCTTGAAAAAAACCGCATCGTGAGAAAAAGGATCAGGGAGATAATTATCAGCCAGAAGGCCACGCACTGGGAGTATTTGAGCCCAAAGGCGGTGAATCGCTCATAGATCAGAACCGGAGCAGTCATTGGATGGTAGGCCACTACGATCACGGCCCCGAACTCGCTGATGGCCCTTGCCGTGCACATGACAGACCCAAGTATCATATTCCTCCACACCATGGGAAAGGTGACCCTGAAAAAGGTGGCGGTCATGCCTGCCCCAAGACTCTGGGAGGCCTTTTCAAGGCGTGGGGGAACGGCTTCAAACCCTGCCTTGACCGTGTTGATATAAAAGGGTGCACCGACAAATACAAGAACAATCACAATCCCGGTAATCGACCCCATGATTTCGATGTTGATCCGGGAGAGCAGCTCTCCCCAGAGAGAGTTTCTGCCAAAAAGGCTCAGGATGGCTATACCTATGACCGGATGGGGAATCATGATGGGAAGATCGATGAGCCCCTCAACAAACTTTTTACCGACAAAGGTCTTTCTTGCCATGATATAGGCAAGGGGGGTGCCAAAAACAACGGCAACGGCGGTTGCCCCAAGGGCCGTAAAGATCGAACGGCCCAGGGCCTCGAGCACCGCCCTCTCCTTTATCGTTGACACAAGATCTGATACCTCCGGCATCAAAAGCATCTTGCCAAGGGGGAAGGTTATCAGAAAGATCAGGGGGAGGCTCAAAAGAACAGCACACCCCCAGAAGGGACTCAGCCTCGTTGATTTTGAGGTCAAACCTGCTACTCTTTAACCTCTACAAGGGGGAGAATCTTTCCTGGCAGAGCTGACTTCATTGCCTCGGATGGAACACGGCAGGGAACAAACGGAGGCTGGCCCATCTCTTCAAGGGTCTTTAAACCGCCTTCGGGCGAGAGAAGATAAGCAAGAAACAGCTCAGCCGCATCGGGATTGGGGCTGTTCTTGATCATGGTAATGCCGTAGGTACACGATTGTCCGGTCTTTGTGATAAACGTCCCTGGAGTTGTTCCGGTCACCTCTACCTCTGCCTGCTTGTAAAAGGGGTCGTACCGGTAATTGCCGAGGTTTATATGATCGTCAAGGGTGATGTATTCGAGTCCGTGCTGAACCGCAACAGAACGATACTCCCAGGCATAGTCCATGTTACCGGTCTTTAAGAGGTTGACAAGCTCCACAGATTTAGGACGCACATTTTTAAGCGGCCGGTTGGCAATGAGCTTGTCGTAGAGGCCGTCAATGTTATAAAATTTTTCAGCAAGCTTCAACACCATCAGGCTTCTATAGCCGCAGGGGTCAAGGTTTGGATCGGAATGACCCCACACGACGCCATCCTTTACGAGAATCTCATACCAGTTGTCGGCTGTTACTGTGTCTGCAAAACGGCTGGTTGGGGTATAGCAGAGCACAAGCTGGTTGGTTGCAAAGCGGACATTCCAGTCGGTAAAGCCGGGGACAAGGGTGTTATCGATCACCTTGTAGTCTGCAGAAGCCATGATATCGGCCTTTTTCCCCACCTCGGAGATCATCCTTGCCAACTTCGTGCTTCCACCAGCCTCCCTGAGAATGTCAATATCTGGATAAAGGGCTTCAAAATCTTTCTCGATTTTATCAAAGGGAACGGTAAGACTCCCTGCATGAAAAACGACCACCTTGCCGCTGGGCCCGGCAAAACCAGGGGATGCCGTCATTGCCAGGAGGGTGATAGGTATCAGGGAGATGAATACTTTACTCGTAAATTTCATTGTAGCTCCTTTACAAGAAACTTGAAACAAGAGACAAGAAACAAAGTTCAGTCCTAATTCAAGTTTCATGCTTGGTTGTGTCCGCAGGACATGGGGGTTTTTATATGAAACTCTCGCCAAAGTGTTGTTATTGGAGGAGTTTTCATGTTCGTTGTGGCCGGATGCCATCTCTCGCTCCGGCCGTGCCGGTTTATATGAAACTCCCACCGAAACATCACTGTGAGAGCCTCGACTTTAGAGCCCTCTTTGGTTTTCCTGACCGGAACATTCAAAACCAAAGGGTTGAAACAGTTAAGAAGTGTCAAAGTGACCCCCGACGTTTTGCGTTCCGGTCAGGATAACCAAAGGGGGCGGAATGATAACATTGCCCGCCCTGCTCGATTGAGTTTCATGCTTCGTTGTGTCCGCAGGACATGGGGGTTATATGAAACTCGCTTCGAAGTGCCATAGGTAGCGGAGTTTCAATATTCGTTGTGGCCGGATGCCGCTCCGGTCGGGGACAGGGGGGACACCTTACTTAATTCTTCCAAAACTTCAAATTACCAAGGCACAAACTTATTCAAACTGTCAGCAAAAGTCAATATGATTCTTGGCCACTCGAGACAAAGATCCTCCAAAACCATAAACAACCAGAAACAACACATAAAAGGGCCAACCTACCTACTACCTACTACCTACTGCCCACTGCCAAAGGTTAAAGCGACTCCTCAATGGTTTGCCTAACCCGGAAAACAATGTCGTTCAGATCCTCGATCGTACACCCGGTGAGATCCACAGCAGGATGCACCTGAATCTCCACCTCACCGGGTGTCAGATCCAGTGAGTCTGAGGGCAGGATCTGCCGGGAATTTCGGACGGTAATGGGAAGAATGGGCAACCCAGCATCCATGGCAAACCTGAAGGCCCCTTTTTTAAAGGCAAGAACTCTTCCATCACGGCTCCTTGTACCTTCCGGAAAGAAAAGAACGGCAGAGCCTCCAATAATCTTTTCCCGGTCGAACAACCTCTTCTTAGCATCTTCCATGGACTTGAGGGCAGCCCCGGAGTTGGAACGATCAATATAGATACACCCCAGACTCTGGCAGGCAGGCCCGAAAATCGGAATCTTTTTAAGCTCCTTTTTCATGACCCACTTGATCCTTAGCCCAAGCCAGCCATGGATCACCGGGATATCCACCATACTCTGGTGGTTTGCCACCACCACATAACTGTTGCTCCTGCTGTAGTTATTCCGGCCGGAAATTTTGACACGGATGGGCACCAGGACACATGCGACCCTTGACCAGGACACGGCAACCAGATTGCCTGCGTCTGATCCGAAAAAAAGCACCACCACCATACAGACCACCCCATGTACAAGGGTCGACAATACCATGAATGGAAAGACAAACAACCACTTGTAGGGCTGATACACACCCTTAAAAACACCGTCCAACCTTATAGTTACCTTCATGATTATCGCCTGAAAAAATCAGATTACTGGTTGTCCGGCATGGGCTCCTCGGCCTTGATACCCAGGACGGCCTTGGCCCCGGCAACAAGATCATCCCCCTGAAAGGCGTCAAGGATAAACGGATAGATCGTTTGGGATGATGCAGCTCTATAGTCATTATCTTCAGTTTTTTCATGGAGCACCAGGTCAAAGGTTTTTACCCTGTCCCCCGATCCTGATGTCACGATGATCTTGAGAAGAGGCGGGGTACCGTGATCTTTATCGTTGTCGCTATCCCCATGGGTATACGAGGCGCAGTCAACATATGCCAGATCCGCCGCAAGGGAATCAAGCTTATCGACATCTACGGGATTACCGTCTTCAGCCCTCCAGGAGGACGACTTTATGTCCATATCCTGATCCTGGTCCTTATTTGTTTCCACGTCCATGTCTCTGTCATTGGGCTGGACAGTAAAAAACATCCGTCGGACATCTCCTTGCTCAACCACAAGGGAAGTCAAGGCTTCCCGGTCAAACTTGAACACCTCTTTAGACCGGAATCCCTCCACATCCCGGTCAAAATCACGCCTGAAATCCCCCGGGGCATGGTAAACCCCTTTATGACCTGAAAGTTTGACAAAGGTATGGCGGTTGGTGGGGGCCGTCTTGCCTATTTCAAAGCTTCGTAAAATCTCTTCCCCTTTTCTGGCAGTAACCCTGATGGTCTGTTCAGGTGAAAGATCGTAGCGAAGATAATCCTGACTCTGGGAAACAAGGGCCGACACCCGGAGCTCTTCAACCACATCCAGAAGTTTTTTCACGGTTACAGTATCCGCCGGATAGTGCCGGTCCGAAATCGTCCACCCATCATTTTCCCGATAGAGATTGACAGTTTTACCGTTTTTTTCAATGGCAAGGGTGGTGATCGCCTCCACATTCACCTGGGCAAGGTCGGGAAGGGTATAATTTTGTCTTTCGTCGGAATGGAAAATAAGGTAAGCGCTAAGGCCGGCAATAATTGCGGCAAGGATGAGAAATTCCTTTTTCATCTTATGACTCCTTATGATCGGGTGAAAAAAGTTTTTTGATTCGTTGTTTTCTCGATCTTCGCCTGATCCAGATGCCAAATCCGAACAAAACAACCAGAATCGGCAGGCCAACGATATTGGAACTCTTTATAAAGGTTCTAATGGCGGGGGAAGTCTGGCCAAGGGGATTGAGTGTCTGGTTCTTGCTGCGCATGACGGCAATATCATCCTGGCCGTTCAGGTGGTCCAGGATGTTGAGCACAAAGGTGGCATTGGTGCTTCTGCCCTCGCTGTCGAGCAGGTTGTCCTCGAGCATGGATGAAGAGGCCATGACAAAGATCTTTCCGCCCTTTGAGCGTTCTATCATGGTAGTGGATGTCTGGATATTTGAGAGATTATTTAAAACATCCGGAGAAATATCAGCAGAAACATCTAAAGCGGGTCCCGTGCCATCGTCCCCGGCCATGTCCGAACCATCGTCTGTCATATCCAATTCTGCCACGCCATCCCCGGGCAGCTCCTTTTGAGGAATCTCCCGTCCGGCAAAATAGCTTGAAAAATCGCCATCCAGCATATAGGCAAGGTCAAACGAATGCTTATCCCCATCTTCCGGGGGAGATATGAACATGGGATTGAGATTGATATTCTCCTTCATCTCCCAGGCCCTGTCCGATGAGGAGAAGAGCCTTGTGGCCTTGATGCCCGCATCCTTAAGAGCGTCGGCATCAACGGTGAGGGGTGAAATTTTCATCACCACCAGCCCCTTGATGTTGTTCATGTACTCAGGGCCGCTGTTGATGTTGGCCCTGTCGATTATGGGGGCAAAATAGATACTCTGCTCCCCTCCCCCACTACTCTGGGGCATCACCTGCTTGAAACACTCCTCGTCCATGACATAGGATGGAGAGATCTTAACCCCATAGTGTTCCAGAAGCTTTGAAAGACCCGTATCAATGGGCTCATAAACAGGTCCTCCCCCCATGAATGCAGCCGACTGCCCGGGCATGGTCTCGTTGAATGCATCGGGAAAAACGGCAAGGTTGGTTCCCTTCATAAGGGCCTGGTCGATCTGGAACAGCTCAAAATCGGTAAATTTTTCCGTGGGTCTTGCAATGATAAGGGTGTTGAGCCCCTCTGGAATCGCCTTTTCGGTGAGATTGATTTCGTCCATGGAGTAGCGCTGGGAGACGAGATGGTTAAATGCGTTCATGGTCGTCTGCTGCTGCCCCATCATTCCCATGCCGGGCATGGAAAGGGGAAGCGTGCCATGGTCGGAGAGATACCCCATGGCCTGATTGATGCCGATCATCTTTTCCATGGTGTCGGCAAGAAGATCCTCGAGCATGGAAGGATCGGCCATCTGGTATGTGGTGCCGATGATCGGCAGATTGATACTTGAGATCAGCGGGATCTCAACCCGTTTTTCCCCGTACTCCATGACAAGGCCTGCCCCCCCCCTGCCGGCTTGAATATTCTGTTCCTCAAAACCCGGCCACTCCAGGACCATGATATTGTAAAGCTTTGCAATTGCGTCGAGGTTGTCTTCCTTAGAGGGATCGATGTACTTGAAATCTATGGCATCGAGACTCCTGGTGTTAAGCCCCTCAACTACACGGGTGATCTCATCGGGCATTGCGGCAAGATCATCAAGCCCCATGAGCGGTGCAACCTGATAGAGAGAAGAACTCAGGTACATCCTGACCTTTACCTTTTCCGTAAGGCTCAGGAGGGTGCTCACCCTGTTGTTGAGATTCTGGATGGCCGTGGTGAGCCTGTACTCTAAGCCGTCCGTGGCAGTGATGGCGGGAACCTTTTCGACCATGTCACCGTGGATGATCACAAGCCCCATATACGCCTGCTGAAACTTTACCTCATCGTTTTCAATGATCCTGATCTGAACGGGTGAGATGCCGTAATCATCTGCAAGCTTTCTGTTTCGGTCGGCCTCATCGGTCAGGCCCGCCTCTTTCGGGGTGACATCATGGAACATGTAGTTGAAAAACTTGCCTCCATGGCTTGCGTATTCGCCCATGAGATCATGGAGGTATCGTTCGGTGTTGTTGTGGGGAGCCGGCAGATTCTTTGAGAAAAAAACCTTGATGGTCAGGGGCTCGGACAGGGTAGAGACCACGTTTTGACTCGCGCGGGACAAAGAGTAGACCTTGTCACGGGTAAGATCAACCCTGTAGTAAAGGGTGGCGCTGACCAGGTTGACGAGGACGATCACAACCAAATAAATAAAAAACTTAAAATATCTATGCTTCTGGCTTTTCATTCTAAATCCCTTTCCTTAATTCTTTTCCTGCATCACAAGATAGGTTGCAAAAAGCCCCAGAACAATGACGCTCAAGAAGTAAATAAGATCCCTTGAATCAACCACGCCCTTTGCAATGCTCTGGAAGTGCAGGTCAGCCCCGAGATACCCCACCCAACTTGCAAGGGAAGCCGGCACAAAGAAGAGCATTTTATCGATCACGGTCAGGAAAAAACACATGGCAGACCCAAGGATAAAGGCGACAATCTGATTCCTCGTAAGTGAAGAGGCAAAGATGCCAATGGAACAAAAGGCACCGGCAAGGAGCAATGCCCCGAGATATCCGCCCACCACGGGACCTGGATCAAGGTTGCCGACAAAGGAGATGAACAGAGGATAGCTCAGGGTCGGAATGAGCATGGCGGCGGTAAAGCCAAGGGCCGCAAAAAACTTACCAAGGGCAATATCACCAAAGGTGACCGGCATGGTCAGGAGGGTCTCATAGGAGCCGACGTTCATCTCTTCGGAAAAGAGCCGCATGGTCACGGCCGGTATGACAAAAGAGAAAATGGTGGGAAGAAGGGCAAAGAATCCCCTTAAGTCCGCCCGGTCAAAGATAAAAAAGGTTGAAAAGAAAAACCAGCCCGTGAGCACCAGAAAGAGTGCTATCACAATATAGGCAATGGGGGAGATGAAGTAATCCTTGAACTCCCTTCCTGCAATTTGTGCAATCTGCATCATGTTTTAATTCCCCCTTGTTAGCTCCTGGAAGATGGTCTCCAGGGAACGGGTTTTGTGGGTTAGTTCGGTTATGATCCAGTCGGTATTTCGAATGGCAAGGTAAAGGGCTCGGCCCGGGTCATGATCCTGCCCATTGTTATGATTGGTATCACAGGTTTCAGTGCCGGAACTGCCAGGGGCGGTGTTACAGTGGATCTCAAAGCGGCAATGCCCGGCTGACTCGCTCTTTTTCTGTTCCACCCAACGCACCCCACTGACCCCTCGAATAAGGGCCAGGGCCTTTTCAGGATCGGCATGTGACAGGGAAAGGACGATGCTTGCCCCGGTGCCATCAAGATTCTTAAGGTTCTGAGTGGTGTCGTCGGCAACGATTTTACCCCGATTGATGATTACGATTCTGTCGCAGGTGGATTCTGCCTCGCTTAAAATATGGGTGGAAAAGATGATGGTTTTCGCCCTTCCAATTCTCCGAATAATGGCTCTAATCTCGGCGATCTGGTTGGGGTCGAGGCCGGAAGTCGGCTCGTCCAGCACCAGTATTTCCGGATCGGTCATCAAGGCATGGGCAAGGCCCACCCTCTGTTTCAAACCCTTTGAAAGCTCGTCAATGGTTCTGTGCATTATTCCGTTCAGACCGCAAAGTTCGGAGAGCTCTTTAAGCCGTTGAACACGCTTTCCCCTGGGTATTCCCTTTACCGCCGCCACATAGCCAAGATAGTCGAACACGAGCATGTTATGGTAAAGGGGGGCCGATTCCGGCAGATACCCCATGATCTGCTTGATCTTGAGTGTCTCCTCGGGAATAGAAAAATCCTTTACCTGAATGGTTCCTGAGGTTGGTTTAAAAAAACCTGTCAGCATCCTCAAGGTGGTAGTTTTTCCGGCGCCATTGGGTCCTAAAAGGCCCAGAATCTCACCTGGATTAATGGTGAAACTTAAGTTATCAACGGCGCAAAAGTCATTGTAGTACTTGGTCAAATTCTCGACCTGTATCACAACTGCCTCCTTTTTATGGTTAGAAAATACAGGAAACGCAAGGATAGAGCCCTTACACCCCTGGATCAATAATCTTCAATATTTCTGCTCTTTTCCATGTAGGTGGAAAGTTCCTCTTTTGTCTTTAAACAGGCTGTCACGGCGCGCTCCACATTGAGGCAAAAGGGATCGGTATCGCCCAGAGTTTTCTTTGCCTCATTCAAGATTTTAAGCCCGGCATCCCAATTGGCAGACATCCTGTCAAACAGCTTCTTTCTCTCTTCATGCTGTTTCTTTTCCGTCGTTATAACCGATTCAAGCCGTTTCAGGGAATATTCCACAAGGGCATCCCTTGGCGTGCCGTGGGATTTGGATATCATCTCCAGCACCTCCAGGGTTCGACGGCTAAGCACATAGGTCTTTTGAACTCTGTTGATCTTTTGGAACTGCCTGAGTCTTATGGTGGATGCAAGGTCCCCAAGGGCATCTGCATCCTCAATGAGATGGTCAAACAAAGATTTTTGTTTGATGCCAAGATGAACGGCAACAAGGCTCAGGGAGTCTATGGCCCTGGTGGAGAGCTTGAAGGTGGCCCGAACAGACTGTTTCCCCCTTAAATCCAGGGTTGCAAAGGTTGATTTTCCCATTTTTTACCTGCCCCGCCCCCTCATTCAACTCTTGCCCGTCCAAAAGGTAATATTATCTTAAAAACCACTATTGAAATAATAATGCCCATTGCCTTAAAATTTTAAGGTATCGATAAGGACAGCAACCTTACACCAGACGAAATCCTGAATCAATATTTTTTTAACTTTCCTGCCTGGAACAAATGGTATCATTCCGCCCAAACCAGCATTACCATGGGGCGACCGCAAGCAAAAGTAATAAATCAAATCCAACATAAAGAGTAATGCGATCTTTATTGACATAAACCTTTTCATACATATAATTTTATCGAAGCAGGCAACAGAATGGGCTAATGAGCCCACAAACGATCAAACCCAGCAAAAGGAGGAATCACAATGTTCGCAAACTGGAGAGATATCGACAGGGTGTTTGGAATCATGGACCTTCTTCAAGGAAGGAATGACAGATTGTTTGGTGATTTTAAAAGATTCTACGAGGATGATCCCCTTTGGGGAACCAAAAATTATTTCCCAAAAACCAACCTCTTTGACACCGGAGAGAATCTTGAAATAGTGGCGGAGATACCCGCCTTTTCCAAGGAAGATATCAACATCAACGTCCAGGGCAACTATCTTGAAATAAAGGGGAGTGCTAAATCAGACGCCCCGGAAGGCTATACCTCCCTCAGGACGGAACGGGGAATCAACAGCTTCGCAAGAAGCTTCACCCTGCCCGTAGAGGTTGACTCTGAAAAGGCCGAGGCCGTCTTGAAGAACGGCATTTTGTTTCTGAAACTGCCCAAGTCCGTGGCTGCAAAACCAAAACAAATATCTATCAGCTAAAAATATAGACCAAAATTATAGCCAGACTAATGGAGGATTAAAATGAACGAGACACGAGATGTCGCAACAAAAAAAAGCTCAACTCCGGAAGTAAAACGCATGCCCCCAAAGGTAGTTCCCCTGGTGGATATATATGAAAACGAAGATGAGATTCTTCTCCACGTGGAGATGCCCGGTGTGGAAAAGGACAAAGTCACCATCAACCTTGACAATGGCAAGCTTCATCTGTCAGGCCTCAGAAAAATGGAGGTCAAGGGAGCCGAAAACTGGGTGGAATTTGGAGACGCCGAGTACACAAGAAGCTTCTCCGTTCCCCAGACCATCGACTCTGAACGGGTCAATGCCGAATTAAAGGACGGCGTGCTGCGGCTCCATCTGCCCAAATCTGAAGCGTCAAAGCCAAGGCAGATTGAAATCAAAGCCGCATAACGGCCAGCTTACAACAAAAGCATCATCTTACCGCCCCTGACGAATGCCCTGACCATAACGGGAAGCGTCGGGGGCTTTATTGCGGCCGCCATAAAGGGCGACCGCAAGGGATCGCCCCTACACTTCGAAACTCACTATGGGAGTCTCGACTTTAGAGCCCTCTTTGGTTATCCTGACCGGAACATTCAAAACCAAAGGGGGGAAAGCATTAAGAAGGGTCAAAGCGACCTCCGACGTTTTGCGGTTCCGGTCAGGATAACCAAAGGGGGCGGAATGACACTAATGTCCGCAGGAACATGAGGATTATACGGGAATATCAAAAAGTTCTGCTGCATTTTTCCAGGTAATGGCCTGCATAACCTGCCTGGAGATGGGCGAAGTCTCGATGCATTTAAGTTCGCGATCCCAGGCATAGGGGATATTGGGAAAATCAGACCCATAGAGTATCCGGTCCGACCTCTGGGCCCCAAGGTCAAGGCCGGCATCAACGGGCAGATAGTCTGTAATGGCCATGGCCGTATCCACCCATAAATTATTATTGTCCCGTATCAGGCGGCTATAAGCGTCATACTCGTCCATACCAAAATGGGGAACGCACAACCGCAAATCTGGATACCTCTTTATCACCTGCTCGATCCGTCCTGCCGAGCAAAGTTCATGGGGATCACAGGTGTATGCAGGGCTCTTGGGCTCCCTGCCCGCATGGATAACCATGGGCATTCTCCTTGCCGAACAGAGCTCGTAAACAGGCTCCATTGCCTTTGAAACAGGATCGAAACATTGAACATGGACATGGAGCTTTACCCCCTTCAACCCCCTGTCAAAGGCCCGGTTCAGAATATCAACTGCCCCCTCCTCTCCTGGAAAAACGGTTGCAAGGCCCGTCACACGACCTTGGAACTCAGCCACCTTGGCGATCATATAGTTGTTGAGCCAGTCTGAAATCCCTGGTTTGTGGGCGTACTGAAAGGCCACCACATGGTCGACGCCCCGGTCAAAAAGAAAATTCAAGAGTTCGGAAGAATGCAGCTTATACCGCACCGGCCAGCCATATTTATCAAACCACCTCCACACAGCATTAAATATCATCCCGGGAAAGAGATGAACGTGACTGTCAATGACTCTGTCCATGATTTTTGGAATGGTGTCTCCCTCTTGGTCGTTCAACCCCGGCAACGGAGCGTTTACACCAAGATACCCTTGATGACTCTCTTTTTTATCCAAAACACACCTCCGCCACCAGACCTATGCAGGGATCAACAACAGCGGCAACGCTTGTACCAAGGGTTGCCGCAGGGGCAAGGATCCTCTCTAATCTGCCTGAATCGTCCATGGTCAATTCCTATAAAACAATTTTCAGCCGTTCGTTACTGAACTCGACAATGTCCCCGCTAAAAATCTTTTTTCGTTTTCGGGTCTCAACCTCACCGTTAAGACTCACCATGCCCTGGGCAATGACATGTTTTGCCTCACCGCCGCTCATAACAAGATTTTCAAACTTTAAAATTTTATAGAGCTCAACAGGCTCCCTGTTTATCCTTACCTCACGCATGGTCATGAGTACTCCTTTAAAAAATTTACCCGGGAAAAGATTCAGTTCCAATAACACAAACCTGACCCCTTCCAACCATCAATTATGACAAGTGGGCGACATTATGATCAAGGCCTATTTTTATTACAAGCGCCGATGCCACCTGTGGTAGAATAGGCGGTTATCATAGGGATGATTCCAATAGTATCGATCATCATAAACAGGAGTTTTTTCAGAATGAAGAAAGATTTCGCGACCTTTGACCTTGATATACTTTACCTGTTTAGTACCGATATTTCTAAGAATCGGCGGTTCCACAATCCCGGCCACGGTTATGCTTCGGTCTTTTTCATACACGGCAGGGTCAAGAAATCCATCAACTGAAACGATAAACCGGCCCTGGGATTTATCCCTTGATAGAGGGGAATCGCTCACGTCAAGGGGGGCCTGAAGAACGGTTACCAGGGTGGTTTCTTCGTTATTTTCCACCTCGATAACATAGCCGCCGAGAATTATAGTTTGACCGAGATATCCATCCGTGTATTTTATCAGTTGATTGAAATCAACCTTTGCACCTGCCTCCTTTTTAATCGGCCTTGAGATGACAGAGCATGAACCAAGAAGCACAAGAATCATGAACACCCCTAACGTTTTTAGATAACAGGCCATTTCATCCCCCCCTTTTTTCATATACCCCCATGCCCTGCGGACACAACGAAGCATGAAGCACGATGGTACAGGGGGGCAATAGTGTCATTCCGCCCCCTTTGGTTTTCCTGACCGGAACGCAAAACGTCGGAGGTCACTTTGACTCTTTTTAAATATTACCCCCCTTTGGTTTTGAATGTTCCGGTCAGGAAAACCAAAGAGGGCTCTAAAGTCGAGTGACTCAAAATTTTTTTCTGGTTTTTCGTGGGGTGTGCCTGTAGTTTTATACCCATCAACATTTGATATCTTTCCTTGAGTTTCGATCTGAAATAAACTATACCATTTCTAAAACAAGGGGTCAAAGATATGGATCAAAATACGAAATGACTATTAACCAGCGCAACTCTAAGGAGAACGAATGTCCAAACGTGTAATCATCATAGGTGCTGTGGCCCTGGGACCCAAGGTCGCATGCAGGTTAAGACGCATTGATCCTGATGCTCAGATAACCCTCATCGACCGGGATAATCTTATTTCCTACGGCGGATGCGGCATTCCTTATTATGTGGGAGGGGATGTTGCAGATCTTGAAGGCCTTTATTCCACCATCGCCCATGCCATAAGAGACAAGGCCTTTTTTGAAATGGTCAAGGGGATAGACGTTATCACCCGGGCCGAGGCCATTTCCATCAACCGAAAAGAAAAAAGCGTCACCATCCGCCACTTAGAGGAGAACAGGGAACAGGTCCTGGAATATGATAAACTTGTGATCGCAACCGGCGCAACCCCTGTTCAACCGCCCTTCCCAGGAGTCACCCTGCCCCAGGTTTTTCCAGTATCAAACCTGCACCAGGCAAAGGCCATAAAGGATATGATCTCAAAGGGTGAGGTGGAAAACGCCGTTGTCATAGGAGCCGGTGCCATTGGTATTGAGATGGCCGAAGCCCTGACCGATCTCTGGGGGGTTGATACGACCATCGTTGAAATGGCCGAGCGAATTCTGCCCCAGGCCCTTGGACGAAACATTGCAATGATTGCCCAGAAACAGCTGACAGACAACGGCGTAAAGCTGCTCATCGGTGAACGGGTCCTTAAGATAAACGGCACGCCGGAAACTGGGGTGGAATCGGTTGAGACCACTGCAGGCACCCTTCCCTGTCAGCTTGTCATCCTTGCCACAGGCATCAGGCCCAACTCCGAACTTGCGGCCAATGCAGGCCTTGCCCTGGGATGGAACCGGGGAATTCTTGTAGATCAGTGCATGCGAACCTCAGATCCTGACATCTATGCAGGAGGCGACTGTGTCGAGGTTATGCACCTTGTGAGCGGCCGAACCCTTCTCATGCCCCTTGGAAGCCTTGCCAACCGCCAGGGGAGAATCATCGCATCCAACATCAACGGGAGCTGCGAACAGTTCAAGGGCACGGTGGGTACCTTTTGCATCAAAATTTTCAACATGGGTTTTTCAACGGCAGGTCTTACCTTTGACCAGGCAAAGGATGTGGGCTTTGATCCTGTATATGCCACGGTGGCACAATCTGACCGGGCACATTTTTATCCGAATTCGGAATTCATGTATATGGAACTCATTGCGGACAGGAAAACCCGCAGGGTTCTTGGAGTTGAAGCGGGAGGTCCCCAGGGAGATGCAGTCAAGGGAAGGGTTGATGCAATCGCACCCCTCCTTCAGTACCGGGCAGATGTGTCCGACATCTGCACACTCGAGGCGGGTTACTCCCCACCCTATGCATCTGCCATGGATATTGTCAACAACGTAGCAAACACCCTTGACAACATTCTAAACGGAACATACAAGACCATTGACGCCCTTGACTTCATCAAAAAATTTGAGGCAGAAGAGATCCGGGTGCTCGATGTCAGGAGTAAAATCCAGGCAGATCCCTTTGTGGAAAAATATGGCAACCGCTGGATCAACATCCCCCAGGATGAACTCAGAGAGAGAATCAACGAGGTACCCACCGACGAGGAGCTCTGCACCATATGCGGGTCAGGCCCCAGATCCTACGAGGCCCAGATAGTGCTCGGGGCAAAGAACATTACCCAGACCTATAATATTCAGGGTGGTTACGGCATGATCATTGCGATTCATGATCCGTTGATTTAACTTTCTCCACCAACAAAAAAAGGCGCATCGGAATTGATTTCGATGCGCCTTTTTTTGTTAATAAGATGAAACTACTTGAAAGAAACTACCCAAACGGGTAATTTACGGAATGTAAAACACCTTGACAACCTCAGTTTCATCCTAACTTTGACAGCAAGATAAGCACTTTACTTGACCATCAAGTTTCAAGGAGTTTTTGATATGCTTTTTAAACTTTTCCTCTGTTTTACCCTTGTTCCGGCTGTGGAGATATATCTGCTCATCAAGGTCGGCACCGTGATTGGAAGCTTTAACACGGTGCTTTTAGTTATTGCCACAGGCTTTTTTGGCGCATGGCTCGCCAGAATGGAAGGATTGAACACCATGTTCAAGGTAAGACAAAGCCTTGACCGGGGCATCATGCCGGAAGAGGAGCTTATTGATGCTCTTATCATCTTTCTTGCCGGCATCGTTCTCATTGCCCCCGGCCTTGTAACCGATCTATTCGGACTGTTCCTTCTATGGCCGGTGACCCGGAATGCCTTCAAGCGATTTATACGACAAAAAATGAAAGCAATCAATGATCGTTCAGAGATCAACATCACCCGGTTTCACTAGCTGGCATGGTTGGAAAAGGAGAGCCCATGTTCTTTGACCTGATTCAAAAGAGACGAAGCATACGAAAGTTTAAACCGGTTCCGGTTGAACGTGAAAAGATTAACCGCCTAATTGAAACGGCCCTTCGATCCCCCTCTTCCAGGGGGTTCAACCCCTGGCGGTTTGTGGTGGTTGACCAACCGTCTACCCTTGCCGGCCTCAGCCTTGCAAAACCCCATAGTGCAGCCTTTTTAAAGGATGCCCCCCTGGCGATTGTGGTGGTTGGGGATCCCCAGACGAGCGATGTATGGATAGAAGACTGTTCCATTGCCTCGGCCATGATTCACCTTGGGGCGCAGGCCCTTGGACTTGGCTCCTGCTGGATACAAATCCGAAGAAGAGATCATGACAAGACCAAAAGCTCTGACCAGTATGTCAAAGAACTGCTATCGATCCCCGACAACCTGGCTGTAGAGTCGATTCTTGCCATTGGCTATGGTGATGAAGTAAAAGACCCTCATTCTGCTGAAACCCTTGAAATGGAAAAAGTTCATTTAAACCGATATGGAGAATAATTCGTCGCCAGCCATCAAGGGAAAAATCCTCAGCATGATAAAACGCAAGGATACCAACCTCCCAACCTTGCCTGTCATCGTAACCCAGATCATCAAGGCAGCCAACAACCCTAAAACCACCAACGAAGATCTGGCAGCCGTCATCGCCCACGACCAGAGCATCACCAATCAACTGCTGAGGCTTGCCAACTCCGTCTACTATGGACAGAGAACCAAGGTGGACACGATCAAGAGGTCCATCTCTGTGATCGGTTTTGACGAGGTGATCGGCATCACCCTTGGAATGAAGCTTTTATCAGCCTTTGCAGACAAGACAGCGGGTCTTACCCTGGAGATGAAAGCCCTGTGGATTCACTCGATTGGAACCGCCACCGCAGCCAAGGAGATTGCAAACCGAACAAATACGGCCATTGCCCGAAAAATTTTTATTCCAGGCCTTCTCCACGACATGGGAAAGGTGATCCTCTCCATATACTTCAGGGATGAATATAAAAAAGTGAGGGAAGATGCCATGGAGCAGCAGAAGACTCTCTACCGGGTTGAGCACTCTATGTTTGGGATGGACCATGCTATTCTGTCAGGACTGCTCATGCGGCGGTGGCGGTTTCCAGAGAATATCCTCTACCCCTGCCGTTTCCACCACAACCCAGATGCAACGCCGGTGGCCTATCGCCATCACGCCCTTATCATCAACCTGGCTGACTACCTTTGCCACAAGGCCCATATCGGTCACAGCGGCAACCCCATGCCGGTAGCGGTTATCAATTGTGTCTCAAAAACAGGTCTCAGCGAGGCAGCCTTGAGACTGATCATCGAAATGCTTAAAAAGAAAGAAGACCAGATCAAAGAGTTTTTCGAAATCACCACCGACTTTAAAGCCTAAATATCCTTTAGCCGACGATCCCCTTGGGAGTTTAAAGCAAGCCCTGCAAACTGCTCCACCGCATGGGCAAGGGCCTCAAACTCCATAGTTCCCGGGATTTCAATCTGGGTGTCTCCCTGCTCTTCCAGGGCGTTTATAACCGTCATTACAGTCATCAACTCAACATCCATGGCTGGCTGAAACCTTGACCCTGAATCGGTCGTAATCTGGACCAGGATATTGCATTCAACAAGGTCACTCAACAGCATCCTCACAACTCCCAGGGGGATCTCTATTTCAGCGGCTATTTCACCATCAGAAGGGGCTTTCACCCCCCTGGAAAAGCGCTGGACGCAGACAAGGACGATCCTGAGGGACAAGATCTTGCGGGTCCGCAGACTCATCCGCTCGTAGGCCCCCTCCTTTTCATCCACACCGTTCCGACCCTCCCAGGCAAAGGCAATTTCAGCCCCGATAAGAACAAGGACCCAGCTTGCCTGGAGCCAGATCAAAAAAAGGGGAAGTGCGGCAAAACTGCCGTAAATGGCATTGTAATGGGAAACGCCCACCTGAAAATTAATATAGACCATCTGCCCTATCTGGTATAACCCCCCGGCGATCACGGCACCCATGAGGGCAGCTCTGAAATCCACCTTTTTGTTGGGTATGAACATATAAAGAAAAAAGAAAAGAAGCCAGATGGTTAAAAAGGGAACAAGCTTGACAAAAAAGAAAAAAAAGGGCTCCACAACAACGGCCCCACCGGCTTCTTCAAAAAAACTTTTCACACGGGTCACAAGAAATAAGGTGGTGCTGCTGGAAAAAATCAACAGCAGGGGTGCGACAAAGAGAAGCGCCAGATAATCATTGAACTTGTGTATCAGGGTACGACCCTTTTTGATCCACCAGATAGCATTGAACGCATCTTCCATATGACCGATCATTTTGACCACTGCCCAGATGAGAAAAATCACCCCAAGGGCCGCCATCAAACTACCCTTTGTATCGCCAAGGAGAGTTTCAGAGAAATTGAGAATTCTGAGAACCGCCTCCTCCTGACCGGCAAGCCGTGCCAGAAGCTCCCCCTGAAGTACCTTTTCGAATCCAAATCCCTTGGCAATACCAAAGGCCAGGGCCATGACTGGAACAATGGATAAAAGCGTATAAAAGGTAAGAGCCGATGCCCTGAGCATGCAGTTATCTCTTTTAAAACCTTTAGCTGCGGCAACAAGGCTGAAAAAGACACCCCTGAAAAACCCATAGAATTTTTTCCTTGATCTGGCGGGATCCTGGATTGCCTTTTTTATTCTAATGGAGAATCTCTTCATTTTTCTTCACCTGACTTGACCCACTTCCTCAGGCGGTCAAGTCCCTGTTCGGTTGAAACAAGCGGCTGATAACCAAGGTCCCTTTTTGCCCTTGATATGTCAAACCAGTGGGATGTGGCAAGTTCCCTGGCTGCAAAGGAGGTGATGGGTGGCTCTTTCTCCAGCCCAAGGAACCCATAGAGAAGTTCAAAACTGCGCCCCAGAAAGAAGGCCATGCCCGAAGGAATCGTTTTTCTGACCGGTCCAAGCCCTGCGGCTTCAAGAAAGCCATCCACCATGGCCCACAGAAGAACTGGTTCGTCCTGGCTTATAAAGTAAACGTTTCCCCCAAGGGCCGGGTTTTTCCTGAGGGCATCCCGTGCAAGGATATGTGCCCTGGCCGCATTGTCAACATAGATGGTGTCAACCCTGTTGGTTCCGTCACCGATTCTCCGCAGGCGCCCTGCCCGCCGGACAATCCCGGGAAAAAGATGGTTATCGCCGGGTCCCCAGATGAGGTGGGGCCTTAAAATGATTGTCTGGACGGATTTTGCCTCCCGGACAAGGCGTTCCGCCATTGCCTTGGTCTCAGGATAGGGTGCATGGAACCTATCTGGATAGCCGACACTCTCATCCACACCCTCCATGTCGTTTCCGTCAAAAACAACGCTTGGGGAACTTGTATAGACAAGGTGCTTAACCCTGTTTCTGGCGCAGGCCTGGATAACATTTTCGGTTCCAGTTACATTCACCCTGAAATAATCTTCAAATTTACCCCAGATGCCGGGTTTTGCAGCCACATGGAACACGGTATCCATGCCGCGTACGGCCAGATTTACCGCCTGGAGGTCGCTGATATCCCCCTGAATCTGGTCGACACCAAGACGATCAAGCTCACCATAAGACTGCCTTGAAAAGCTGGTGACATGATCCCCTGCCTCTTTTAGCTGACGCACAAGGGTCCTGCCAAGGAAACCTCCGCCTCCTGTGACAAGAACACGTTCATAGACTGTTTGGCCCACCTTTGCACCCTCATTTTACAGTTTAATTCCATGGCACACTCAACCACAAAAACCATGGATTTTCAAAACTTATTTTTAAAAACAGAATAAAACCAAAACGAAAAGTTATGGAGGGTGGCAAATTTATCCTTGACATCGAATTGCTTTCCATGTAGAAGAATCGAGTCGTTTGGGCGGGAATAACTCAGTGGTAGAGTGCGACCTTGCCAAGGTCGAAGTCGCGGGTTCAAATCCCGTTTCCCGCTCCAGACAAACCTCCCCACCCTCCCAAAAAAACCCTGCTTGATATTAAATCCAACACCTGATACAGACTTTACAAGAGAGATAGATCCCTATATTATTACCCCTTTTCAGGAGAATAAAAATGGATACTTCACACCACACCTGGGACATTTACGGCATCCATGACATATTTAAAAGGAACGCGCATCTTTTCCCAAACAAACCCGCAATCAGGGACAGACACGGCACCCTGTCCCATGGAGAGCTTCTCGCCAGGATCAACGCCCTTGCATGCGGCCTTTCAGCCATTGGAATTTCAAAGGGGGCCACCATCGCCGTCCTCTCCATGAATAGAAACGACTACCTCACCGTTTATGGAGGCGCCGCAGCCCTTGGCGCCATTGTCGTGCCCATAAACTGGCGGCTGTCCGACCAGGAAATCGACTATATCCTGAAAGATTCAAGGGCAAAGATTCTGTTTGTGGACGACGCCCACGCCAACCGGTGCGAATTTGAGGGCAGACGGATCTGTTTTGGGTGTGACACCTCAACAGCCCATACACCGTTTGAGGAGCTTTTAGAGACAGAAAAAACATTGATTTCTTCGGCTGACACGGCTGATGCAGCCGGTAAAGACGACCCCTTTTGCCTTCTTTACACGGCAGCAGTGACCGGCTCTCCAAGGGGTGCAGTTCTGTCCCACGGCAACATTATCGCAAGCAACCTCCAAACAGCCCTGACCATGGGCATCACCCAGGATGACGTTTACCTTAACATGCTGCCCCTCTTCCACATCACAGGTATAAATTTATCCTTCTCCACAATGCAGATGGGGGGAGGCAACGTGATCATGGAAAAATTCAACCCTGAAGAGGCACTGACCCTGGTTGAGAGAGAAAAGATAACCCTCATGGCAAGCTTCCCGCCCATTCTTGCAACCCTGACTGAAAGACTCAACGCTGCTCCTAAAGATACTTCTTCCCTGAGGAACATAACGGGAATAGATTCATCTGAGAACATCCTGGCCTTTACCCGCCTGACCGACTCCCGATTCTGGGTATTTTATGGCCAGGGGGAAACCTCGGGCTTTGTCACCATGGCTGACAGCATGGAGAGACCTGGGTCCGCAGGAAGGGAGGCGCTGATATCAAGGGTTGCAATTCTTGACAAAAATGATAAAGAATCACCTCCAGACACCCTGGGAGAAATCGGGGTCAGGGGACCCCTTGTTTTCCAGGGGTTCTGGGATCTGGAAAAACTCGACCGTTCGACCTTTAAAAACGGCTGGCACCACACAGGAGATCTGGGACAGATCGATCGGGACGGATATCTATGGTTTAAGGGCCGAAAACCGGAAAAAGAACTGATCAAACCAGGCGGGGAAAACGTCTACCCGGCCGAAGTTGAGGCTGTGATACAGCTCCATCCTGGAATCGAGGAGAGCTGCGTCATCGGTGTTCCAGACCCGAAATTCGGGGAGGGCGTCAAGGCTGTGTGCACTGCAAAAAAAGGGGAAAAGATAACGGCGGCAGATCTGATTGAATTTGTAGGTTCACGGATTGCAAGATACAAAAAACCAAGCCAGGTGGTTTTTGTTGAATCCCTTCCAAGGAATGCGGATGGCAGCATCGACAGGAACAAGGTAAAGGAACTTTACTCCTGAGGTTTTGATGGCCCACATGCTCTGGCGAACACAACAAAGAATGAAACACGATAGCTGTTAGCTGTTAGCGGTTAACTGTTAGCTAAAAGCTAACCGCTAATAGCTAATAGCTGTTTCTTATAAAAATAAAGGAGCTATTTGTTGGCTGGAATACAGGAAATTCTCACCCTGGTGGCTATCATTCTTGGAGTCATATTTATCCCAAGAATGATGGCCGGAGGGAAAGCTGAAAAAAATGTAAAGAAAAAGACATTCCATTTATCTGGCCGCATGCGCCTCAGCATAATACTCTCCATCGTGACTCCGCTTACGGCGGGACTCGTGTTTCAGCCATGGAAACAGAACCTGACCGCTTTTATCTTGACAGGAATTCTTCCGGTTGCAGCTGGCTGGGCAATATACTGGATCATGTCAGGATTTAAAAAACCAGAAAAAACCCCAAGGACCGGGAAATAAAAAGGCACTCCTCCTCGTTAAGAGGCGGAGTGCCGGAAACAATTGAAATAGAAGTTTAAGGAACAGGCTATATCACGGTCACATTCACCGCAGCAGGTCCTTTCTGACCATCTTCAATATCAAATGAGACACGATCTCCTTCGTTCAGGGATTTGAAACCCGTTGCGTTGATACCTGTGTGATGAACAAACACATCTGGACCATCTTCCTGCTCAATAAAACCAAAACCCTTTG